>Ga0114962_10000311_pt1 | contig 42239 bp, 37 predicted proteins | sample C_130820_MF_Meta_FD_87017 | JGI IMG/M metagenome (GOLD analysis project Ga0114962, IMG submission 87017) | Freshwater microbial communities from Lake Croche, Canada to study carbon cycling - C_130820_MF_MetaG | ecosystem: Environmental > Aquatic > Freshwater > Lake | place: Lake Croche, Canada...
GTGTTATGGTTTGCTGCTCCTGAATACGCGCGTGCATTGCGCGCTTGGGTTTCAGGAAAATTCACAGCATGAAACCCACTACATACCTAGTACCTGCTGTGCGTTGGGATAGCGCTGGCCAGCGGCATGTTGATCTTGGCGCAGTGCTCAATCTTGCATGGCCGATGTTTCTCAATAGCGCCTTACAAGCGGTTCTGAATCTCACTGATACTTGGTTTGTGTCCCGTATTTCAACCGAAGCAACAGCGGCGGTGGGGGCGATATTTTTTTTGGTGATGATGTGTCTTTTTGTCGTCGGGGGCGTGGGACTTGGGATTCAAACTTTAGTGGCGCAAGCCTATGGAGCAGGTCAGCGGGGGCATGCAGCACGCTTAACTTGGGCGGCCTTATGGTTGTCGCTCGCTATTACGCCTGCGTGCGGACTATTCGCAGTAATGGCTTTTCCTATTCTGCATCCTTTTGGTCTTGCCCCAGGAATTGAAACCCAAGCACTGGCTTTTTGGGGGCCCCGTTTATGGGGTGGCCCCTTTTCTGTCGCCCTCTGGGCCTTAACCGGCTTTTTTAATGGCATCAGTCAGCCTCGTATTACGTTGCTTATCATGGCGATTACCGCAGTCGGAAACGGTTTTTTTAATGCGCTGTGTATCAATGTTTTGGGATTAGGTGTTGCAGGGGCGGCCTATGGAACCACGCTGGCTCAAGCTTTAGGGGTGATCGTGGGTTTAGTCATTTTTTTAGGACCCCGTTTTCAGCAATCATTTGAAACACGCCTTCATTGGCGCAGCAAGGTCCAAGATTTTTTAAAAGTGATTCACATTGGTGTACCCACAGGTTTGTTCCCGGCCGTTGATGTGATTGGGTTTGCGCTGTTTCAGATGATGATGTCTCGTCTCGGTGCAATTGATGGCGCAGCAACCCAGCTAGTCATGATGCTCACCTCGATCGGCTATCTACCTTCAATTGGAATTGGTATGGCAGGTACGACCTTGGTGGGGCAATCAATCGGAGCCGGCGATCGAGAATGGGCAATGAAGCTAGGGAATCAAACCGTGTTGATTGCAATGTGCTACATGGGTGGATTGGGTTTACTGTTTGCTGGGTTGGGGCCCTCCATGCTTGCAGGATTTATTGATCCTCTCGATCCTCATGGTCCGGCAACTTTAGATTTGGCTTGCAGCCTACTTTGGGTTGCTGCTGGCTATCAGTTGTTTGATGCAGTGAACGTGGTGAGTGCCTTTTGCTTGCGTGGAGCGGGAGATGTTAGGGTACCTACGGTTTGGTTGTTGATAGCCAGTTGGTTATTTTTTCTACCGCTCACGCACGCACTTTCATTTCCATCAGGGCAAGGGTACGTGCATTTTCTTCCGCAATATGGATTGGGTGCTTTGGGCGGCTGGATCGCCGCCCTGATCTACATCCTGCTCCTCGCTGTGATGTTATTTGGCCGTTGGCACTCAGGTGCGTGGAAGCGTATTGCTGTATAGCAGATCAATCCATCTCGTATTCAGTTTTGATTCATGCGCACTTTAGCCAGAAATCGCTTTTTCGATGCGCGCTTTGAGCGTACTGTCAATTTGATCGGCGATGTCAATGGCTTTCATATTCTCGATGACTTGCTCCGGACGGCTAGCGCCTGTGATCACGGTGCTGACGCGAGGGTTAATTAAACACCAAGCAATTGAAAGTTGCGCCAGCGAACAACCTAGTTCTTCTGCGATGGGTCGCAGACGCTCAGCTGCTGCGCGTTTTCCTTCATCGGTTAATTCATTTTGGAGCCACTCATATCCCTTTAAAGTGCCTCGGCTTCCAGCTGGAATGCCGTCACGATATTTTCCGGTGAGTACACCTGAAGCCAAGGGGCTCCAGGTTGTTAACCCTAAACCACAATGTTCATACAATCGCGCATATTCAACTTCTACGCGATCGCGGTGAAGCAGATTGTACTGAGGTTGTTCCATGACTGGTTTGCGTAGATGATGCTTGTCAGCAATTTCCCATGCGGAAAGAAAGTCTTGAGCGGACCACTCTGATGTTCCCCAGTACAAAGCCAAGCCGCGATCGATCATGTCATGCATGGCCCAAACCGTTTCTTCAAGGGGCGTCTCTGGATCAGGGCGATGACAAAATACCAGATCGAGATAATCTAAATCGAAACGATCGAGTGAAGCTTCAATAGCATTCAATAAATATTTGCGATTGAGCGTATTCCGCCGGTTTGCACCATCGTTGAGGCCCCAGAAGAATTTGCTGGAGACAATATAAGAATCGCGATCCCAATCTAGTTTTCGAAAGGCTTCGCCCATGACTTCCTCGGCTTCGCCCTTGGCATACACTTCGGCATTATCGAAGAAATTCACGCCCGCCTCATAAGCGGCTGACATACATTCAGCCGCAAGACCAACATCCATTTGGTTGCCGTAGGTGACCCAAGAACCTAAAGAGAGTTCGCTAACTTTCAGGCCGGAATGGCCTAGACGACGGTACTTCATGAGCTTCTCCTTGAGTATTTCGCTGTGCGCGAGGGTGCGCTTTGTCATAAGCATGCGCAAGCGACTGAAAATCGAGATGCGTATAAATTTGTGTAGAGGCAATACTGGCATGCCCCAGGAGTTCCTGAACTGCTCTTAGGTCTGCACTAGATTGTAGTACATGTGAGGCGCAGGAATGTCTGAGCATATGCGGATGAATGCGTTGAGGTAAACCCAAACGTTGGCCATGACGCGCGAGTCTTTCTTGAACTGTCCTAGAAGAAATACGATGGCCCCGCGCACCGATGAAAACAGCATTTTCATCCGCTCCAATACGTTTTTGGGCGCGCACAGAAAGCCATTTTTCAAGTGCCTCTAGCGCAGCACTGCCCACTGGTACTGTGCGGGTCCGGCTGCCTTTTCCCACCACGGTGACGAGCCCCTGTTGGCTATCGAGTCGATCTAAATCCAACCCCACACACTCAGCCAGTCTAAGGCCGGATGAGTACAGCAATTCAAATAAGGCTCTATCTTGAATCACGAGCCATGAAGAGGATTGAGACTGATCGTGATCAGAAGAGGGTGTACAGGTGTTCATTAAGCTTGCTGCCGCATCGACCCCTAATGCAGAGGGTAGGCGTTTATCGGAACGCGGTGCACGGATGCCGCGTGCTGGATTAGGTTTGTTTTGACTGTGCTCAAACCAATCAAAAAAACTACGCCAAGCTGAAAGCCTTCTTGCCAAGCTTCGCCCAGATAAACCAGCGGCATGCGCGCGCGCAAGTTCTCGTCTGAGAATTGAGGAATCTACCTCTTGTGGTGAAATATCTGTAAGTAAACCTGCAAGCCCTTCGAGATCACGTCGATAGGCATTAACGGTATGGGGGGAGAGGCGACGCGTGCTAGCAAGCTCTGCCAAGAAGGCGTTGACTGGATCAGACCAAGCTCCCGTCATGTATTGTTAAGCCTCTGGGTAAATCGTTGCGCCACAGCTTTCAATTGCTGCGGTTGCCAGAGCCGCAAGCCTGCCCAGAAACAGGGTCCCCATTTCAGGATAAAAGCGATCGGCTTCTTCTGAAGCGAGAACAAGTAGACCAAAGGCTGGGTGTCCTAAGGGCGCCAATGCAAAGGATTTAAGTCGTGGCGCATCTTCGCCAAACCATCGATTCACCTCATAAATGGGATGGTGACCGCAGACAGGGTGACTCATTCCCACTGCAAAGGTTTGTAGCTCAGCAAGCACGGGTAGTCTCCATGAACTGTCTTCCGCTCCCAAAGCATAACCCCAAAGGCGCATCGCGACGTAAGGTATTTTGAAGCCTTCACGGAGTCCTTCCAAAATGGCCTCTGCAACTTGGTGCGGTTCGCGTTTGGCCATGATCTCGATAGCGAATGCCTGAACCTTGTCGGACAGGGCATCATTCTCGCGCGCAATCTCAATCAATTCAGCAAGGCGTGTTTCAAGGATACGATTACGGTCGCGAAGAGCAGGAAGTTGACGATCAATTAAAGAGACGACTTGACCATTCTCTTGCTGCGACTTTGCGGTCGGAAGAAACTCTGGGTGTTGTTCAAAAAACTGGGGTTGGGTGCGCAGCCATGCGCATACTTCATCAGACTGCAAAGTCATGGTCGATTCCTTGTAAGTTCAGTGGGGTCCATGTGCCCCGAGAAGCTGGTTTTAGCATCACCCGTCATCCATAAATGATGGTCAGGTCCTTGCCATTCAATTGTTAAATCACCACCGCGTGTATGAACGGTGACTTGATGATCGAGCCATCCTCTTAAAATACCGCTGGCAACGGCAGCGCATGCGCCTGTTCCACAGGCCAAGGTTTCGCCTGCTCCTCTTTCCCATACCCTTAAGCCAATGGTATTTCGATCGATGATGTGCATGAATCCTGCGTTAACGCGTTTAGGGAAAACAGAGTGATTTTCGATGAACGGGCCTTCTGAATCGACCGGCGCCTCTTTGAGGTTTTCTACACGCTGAACTGCATGAGGATTGCCCATTGAGACAATGGTAATTTCTCTTACCTTTTCGCCTATAGTCAATTGTTGAAATGGACCTCGTGTATCGCTTGTCATCGGGAGATCCTCGGGCGAGGTTTTGGGTATACCCATATCGACCGTCACTCGTCCGTCATCAAGGTTATGCAGTGTCATTAAGCCGCCCAAGGTTTCAACGGTGATGCGTTTTTGCTGGGTCAGGTGTTGTTCCAAAACAAAGCGGGCAAAGCAGCGAGCTCCGTTGCCACAGTTCTCTACTTCTGAGCCATCCGCATTGAAAATTTGGTAACGGAAAGCGTGATGATCTGATTGCGCAGGATGCACTAGGAGTATTTGGTCGCAACCAATGCCAAAGCGACGATCTGCGATTGCACATATTTCTTCGGTGCTTAGGTTTACGCTTTGCCGCACGGCATCAATCACCACAAAGTCGTTCCCCAAGCCCTGCATTTTTGTAAACGCCAAGGTCATGCTGTATCACCACAATGAAGACCTCTATCATACTCTTTCAAGTTTTTTATCCTATTGGCTGTCTTCGCCATAAAAGCTGGGTTCGCCGGGAGGTCTTGTTTTGAAACGCTTATGAGACCAAAGATATTGTTCCGGGATTTCGCGAATGCGCTCTTCGATAAAGGCATTCATACGCTGCGAATCAGCGATAGGGTCCTGGCTCGGAAAGTTTTCCCAGGCGGGGTAGAAACACGCTTCATAGCCTTCTTTGTCGGCTCTCTCGCGAGGGATGCAGGGAACCACTTTTGCACCAGTCAGTTTAGCGAGTCTGGATAAGGCAGGGGTAGTGGCGGTTGGTATGCCAAAAAAAGGTAAAAAAACGGATTCTTTAGAACCAAAATCGAGGTCAGGTAGGTAATAGAATGCGCGAGGAGCTTTGAGGTCTTTGATGACTTGGCGTAGTGCATGCTGACGGGTATACAAAAATCCGCCAGAAAATCGAGTGCGTTGGTTGAAAATCAGGTCATTGATATGAGGATTCTTGTGTCGGCCAAACAAGGCCATCAACGGAAACTCTGCACTCAGGCGAATACCAATTACGTCTAAGCCTAAAAAATGCGGGGCAAGTAAGATCACGGGCTGATCGCGTACTGCTTCCCAATGATGCACGTTTATCAAGCGCACCTCTTTTTTTAATCTTTCTCGGGAGGCATACCACTGCAACCCGATAGAGAGTATTGAGGTCATGAAGGCAATAAAATGCGCTTTTGCAACTTTTTGGCGTTTTTTTTCAGGCCATTCTGGAAAGCATAAACCCAAATTAATCAATGTGATACGCCTTCTTTCTCCCGCGTAATACCAAGCTATTAAGCCCAATGGAACAGCCAGGCGCCTAATCCATGCATAGGGTAGCAATGACAGTAACCACACCAGCCACTGGATTGCGCGCGTTAACCACATGGCGCAATCTCAAATATTGAAAAACTATGACTAAAATATTTCACAAAGTACGCGTATACTAGAGGGTTATGTTGATTTGAGTCGGAGAACACTCTTGAGTAATTACCTTTTCACGTCGGAATCTGTATCCGAAGGTCACCCGGACAAAGTAGCCGATCAGATTTCTGATGCTGTACTGGATGCAATTCTAGCGCAGGACCCGCATGCTCGCGTGGCTTGTGAAACTTTAGTGAGTACCGGCTTATGCGTGATTTCTGGTGAAATTACCACGCACGCCCATGTTAATTATATAGATATCGCTCGCGATACGATTCAGCGTATTGGTTATAACAGTTCTGAAATTGGTTTTGATTACCAGACTTGTGCCGTTTTGACTGCTCTGAATCGCCAGTCTCCCGATATTGCACAAGGTGTGGACGAAGGTGCCGGCATGGATTTAGACCAAGGCGCGGGTGATCAAGGTCTGATGTTTGGCTACGCTTGTGATGAGACCGATGTCTTGATGCCTTTGCCTATTCATTTGGCGCACCGTCTCACGCAACGTCAAGCTGAAGTGCGAAAAGATGGGCGCCTGAAATTTTTGCGCCCTGATGCTAAAAGTCAAGTCAGTGTGCGTTATGTGGATGGCAAACCTAGTCACATCGAAACGGTGGTGCTCTCTACCCAGCATGATCCCGATGTCTCCCATGCTCAACTGAGCGAAGCTGTGATTGAAGAGATCGTGAAGCCCGTGATCCCGGCTTCTATGTTGAAAGATACGCGTTACCTCATTAACCCCACCGGCCGGTTTGTCATTGGTGGCCCAATGGGTGACTGTGGACTAACGGGGCGTAAGATCATTGTGGATAGCTACGGTGGTGCCGCGCATCATGGTGGAGGTGCTTTTTCAGGTAAAGATCCTTCTAAGGTTGACCGCTCAGCAGCCTATGCGATGCGCCATGTAGCAAAGAATATTGTGGCAGCTGGTTTGGCATCAAAGTGCGAAGTTCAAGTTGCTTATGCAATTGGTGTTGCTCGCCCTGTGAGTTTAATGGTGAATTCTTATGGAACTGGAGCGATCTCTGATGAGTCTATCGCCGAGATCGTGCAAAACGTCTTTGATTTGCGTCCCAAAGGTATCATTCAGTCTTTGAACTTACTACGTCCGATCTACGGTAAAACAGCGTCTTACGGTCATTTTGGCCGTGAAGAGCCAGAGTTCTCATGGGAAGCCACCGACAAAGTGGATGCCCTCAAGAGTGAGGCCAAAGCACACGGTTTTGCTGGTTAATCATTATCTAAACTAAGAAAGATCTTTCAGGAGTCTCTTCATGAGCGCAGTTCCAAACGTTTCAGAACACGACTACAAAGTCGCCGATATTTCCCTCGCTGCTTGGGGCCGCAAAGAAATCGGTATCGCCGAAAACGAAATGCCTGGTCTGATGGCCCTGCGTGAAGAATACGCTGGCAAGTTCCCCCTCAAGGGAGCCCGCATTTCAGGTTGTCTGCACATGACCATTCAAACTGCAGTATTGATCGAGACACTCATTGATCTGGGTGCGGAAGTGCGCTGGAGTTCGTGCAATATCTTCTCAACACAAGATCAAGCCGCTGCAGCAATTGCAGCAGTGGGAATTCCAGTGTTCGCTTGGAAAGGCGAGACTGAAGAAGAATTCTGGTGGTGCGTAGAACAATCCATTTTCGGACCCAACGGCTGGCGCCCGAATATGATCTTGGATGATGGTGGCGATCTTACTTTGATCACCCATCAAAAATTCCCCAACTTGCTCGCTGATATTCGCGGTATCTCTGAAGAGACCACCACCGGTGTGCATCGTTTAAACGAGATGGTCAAGAAAGGCGAATTGAAAGTCCCCGCCTTTAATGTGAATGACTCTGTGACTAAGTCGAAATTTGATAACCTCTATGGGTGCCGTGAGTCCTTAGTCGACAGCTTGAAGCGTGCGACTGATGTGATGATTTCCGGTAAGTTGGCTGTAGTTGCTGGTTATGGTGATGTGGGCAAGGGCAGTGCTCAGTCTTTGTCACGCATGGGCGCAACGGTATGCATCTCTGAAATCGATCCAATCTGCGCACTGCAAGCTGCGATGGAAGGTTATCGCGTAGTGACCATGGATGAGATGGCCGATAAAGCCGACATCTTCGTGACTGCAACCGGTAACGTGAGTGTGATCACCCATGACCACATGAAGCGTATGAAGAATGATGCAATCGTCTGCAATATTGGTCACTTTGATTCAGAGATCGAAATTGCCTCGATACGTGGCTACCATTGGGAAAACGTGAAGCCTCAAGTAGATATGGTGACCTTCCCTGATGGCAAGCGCATCATTGTCTTGGCCGAAGGCCGCTTGGTAAACTTGGGTTGTGCTACTGGCCACCCTAGCTTTGTTATGTCAGCTTCTTTCACCAACCAAGTCATGGCTCAAATCGAGTTGTGGAGCAACCCTGGCAAGTACCCCATTGGCTTGTATGTGTTGCCAAAGATTTTAGATGAGAAAGTGGCGCATCTTCATCTCAAGAAAATTGGTGCAAACTTAACCCAATTATCCAAAGAGCAATCTGAGTATTTGAGCATCAGCCAGGCTGGCCCCTTTAAGCCTGAGCACTATCGTTACTAAGATACAAGCGGTCAGGTCCTTTTCGTTTCGGGCCACTGTTTTGTGACTTCGCGAGGGGTGAGTCTTAGACTCACCCCTCGATGTACTTTTAAGATTAGGTTTAAATTCATTGCAAACCCAACTCAATAAAAAACGCATCTATAGCTTTGAGTTCTTTCCTCCTAAAACCGAAGAGGGCTTATTGCGTCTTAAAGAAACCCAGCGTCAGTTATCTCAACTTGGGCCAGAGTTTTTTTCTTGTACCTACGGAGCTGGCGGAACGACCCGTGATCGGACTTTAGAAACGGTCGTTGCTATCCAGCAGTCAGGGCAATCTGCAGCACCTCACTTATCTTGTATTGGCTCATCGCGTGAGAGTCTGCGGGAAGTTTTAGAGGAATACCGTAGTCATGGCATACGTCACATTGTGGCGCTACGCGGTGACTTACCTTCTGGGATGATGTCAGCGGGGGAGTTTCGCTTCGCTTCGGATCTGGTGGCTTTTATTCGGCAAGAAACAGGCGATCATTTCTTTATTGAGGTCGCGGCTTATCCCGAGGTGCATCCGCAAGCTCGAAATGCGCAAGAAGATCTGCGCCACTTCAAAATCAAGGTCGATGCTGGAGCGGATTCGGCGATCACGCAATATTTTTATAATGCGGATGCCTACTTTCACTTTGTGGATGAATGCGAGGCCCTTGGTATGGATATCCCTATCGTGCCTGGCATTATGCCGATCAATAATTTCTCGCAACTCTGCCGCTTTTCAGATGCGTGTGGGGCAGAAATTCCTCGATGGATTCGCAGCAAAATGCAGGGCTATGGCGATGACAGCGCATCGATAAAAGCTTTTGGTTTGGATATCGTCACAGGCTTGTGTGATCGCTTGCTCTCTGCGGGTGCGCCTGGTCTCCACTTCTACACGATGAACAGTGCAGGCCATGTCAGTACGATCTGGCAAAGACTGGGACTGAGCTAAAGCCTATCTCGCATACTTATACCCTGACTCCCAAGCCTGAGCCATCTGCTCTTGCAGCGCCTTGGGTACACGCGGGTCGCCTTTGGCTTTATCCATGGTGCTGTGCACGACTGAGCTAAAGCGCCGAGCTTGAATTACTCAGAATCGATAGTTTGTTCTTGTCGTGTCGAACCCTGACTGATGGGCTTCGCCCGGCGTACGAAGTGAATACGGTCGCCTTCTGCGCGATCCAGCTTCAAAAATCCACCTGTTTCTGCAGGTGGATCAAATAAGGTGTCACCCTCAACTTCATCATGAGTGCCCTTCGCCATTCCTGGCTTAAGACCCAAGAAGTTATAGAGTTTCAAATCCCCAAGGTGAGACGGGGTGACGTGCTGAATGCCCCTAAAAATATTGTCGAGTCGACCTGGTTCTTCCTTTTCCCACCCTTGCAGCATTTCTTTGATGGTGCGACGCTTTAAGTTCTCTTGAGAGCCGCACAAATCGCAAGGAATAATAGGGAACTCCATGCCCCGTGCGTAGGCGGCGATATCTTTTTCTGTGCAGTAATATAAAGGCCGAATGACAACAAATTCGCCATTGTCCGTTCCTAATTTGGGGGGCATGCTTTTAAGGCGTCCACCAAAGAATAAATTCAAGAACAGCGTTTCGAGCACGTCATCACGATGATGGCCTAGCGCAATTTTAGTCACACCTAATTCGCGCGCTACCCGATAAATAATGCCACGTCTTAAACGAGAGCAGAGCGAGCAGGTGGTTTTACCTTCGGGGATTTTTTCGCGCACAACAGAATAGGTATCGGCCTCAACAATTCTAAAATCTACGCCGAGTTTGGATAGATATTCTGGTAAAACATACTCGGGGAAGTTAGGCTGCTTTTGGTCAACATTAACAGCGATGATCTTGAAGCTGGCGGGGGCACGGCGCTGAAGTGCAAGAAGGATATCCAGCAGTGCATGCGAATCTTTCCCTCCGCTCATACACACCATGACCGTATCGCCATCTTCAATCATGTTGTAATCGCCAATGGCGCGGCCTACCGTTCCTTGCAGGTGATCTTGCAGACGGATAAAGTTTCTTGAGCGTTGAGGAGGGTAAGGTGCATTCATTATGCACATAATTGTACTAGAGACCGCGAATGAAGACCTTATCGACTTGAAATCGCTCCCTAATTATTGAGTAATTGTGCATTAATTTGCATGCCTTGCAGTTCAACAAGTCTTTTTAAATCATTTTTCAAGTTTTCTAAAACTTCATTCCAATCATGAAGGGTTGCCTGTCTGTAGAGTTTCACTGATGGGTACCAAGGGGTGTCGCTGCGCTCTATCAGCCAGCGCCAATCAGGTGAGTAAGAAATCAATAACCACGTGGGTTTGTTAAGTGTCGCAGCAAGATGTGCAACACTAGTGTCTACGCTGATAATGACATCCATCAGTTCACATAGGGCTGCTGTATCAGTAAAGTCTTTTAGCTCTTCGCCAAAATGACTGATGCTGCTCTTCCCTAGGACTTCAGAGTCGCAGTTCCTGATTTCCTTTTGTAGGCTCACAACGGTGCAATTTTCAGGCATGCAAGGAATGAGTTGAGACAATAAAAGACTTCGACTTTTGTCATTCTTGTGTTCAATATTTCCACTCCAAACAATGCCAATGCGTGGGATGGTTTGAGTGCCTAACCTTTGGCGCCAAGATTGAATTTTTTGTGAATCAGCAAATATGTTTTTGGAGGGGGGAGGGATGGTATGCGATTCTGTTTTGAGTGCCAGAGGCAGAGACAGCAAAGGGCAATGTAGGTCAAATTCAGGTGGGTTTTCGCCAGCGATAAAAACAGAGTGAAGCCCCGATAAATATTTTAGTAAATCTACAAGAGGTTTTTGTACCTCTAAAATTACCTTAGCTCCTTGCTGAGATAATAATTCAACATATCTAGAAAATTGAATCGTATCTCCCAGTCCTTGCTCAGCGTGCAGCAAAATCTTTTTACCTTGAATGAATGCATCACCAAGCCAAAGTGGTTTATTAAAAGTTCTTTTTTGATTGGCCATTGAGTTAAGGCGAAATCGCCACTCGTATCCTTCCCATCCCTCTCGGAAATTTCCCATTAGCAAATTACATAGTGATCGATTCCAATGTGTATCTGGGAAATCTGGTTTCAGAGAAAGCGCAAGATCAAAGCTTTGTATCGCCTCATCCAGACGTAACAGAGTGATAAGGACCACTCCGCGGTTGTAATGAGCGTCTGCATAGTGCTCGTCAAGTTCGATTGCTCTGTCGATACTGGTGAGAGCGCTATCAATCTGTTCAAGATCTTTGAGAACACAGCCTAGGCTTAGGTGCGCTTTAGCAAAGAGAGGATTGAGAAAGAGTGCTTTGTTGAGGCTTTCTAATGCTTCATCGAAGTACTTTAAATCTTGGAGGACAATACCTTGGTTGTAGTAAAACTCAGCATCATTGCTTTTCAAGGCGATCGCTTTTTTATAACTGTCGAGTGCTTCGGATAATCTGTCTAATTCTTTTAGAGCATTGCCTCTATTAAAGTAGGTTTCTGCATTTGAAATATCCAACTCAATTGCTTTGTCGTAACAAGCAAGCGCCTCTTTTAACTGTCTTAATTCTTTTTTTACGTTTCCAAGATTGTTCCAAGCCTCACTGTGTTTAGGATCAATTTTTAAGGCTTTAGAAATAAAAGAAGCTGCTCTTTGCCATTCTTGTTTTTGTCCCGCTATCGTTCCAAGAAGCTGTAAAGCATCGAAATGATGGGGCGTTACTTTTAAAATTTCTTCATACACCCCCCTTGCTTGCTCCAGATGCCCCTGCCTATGAAGTGCTATTCCTTCTTGTAGTTTGTTTGCGATCAATTTATGTGTCGCTGATTCAGAGGGTAATACTCGAATCACCCTCTGAGTTTCTGTATTAGTTTTTGATTTAAGGCTCATTAAAATATGAGGCTTTAAAGGTATGCGTGCCTTCCGCCGTCAACGGGAAGAATATGGCCGGTAACATAAGGAGCATGACAAGCGAGGAAGCAGACGGCATCCGCTACATCTTCTGGGGTGCCCGCGCGTTTGAGCATAGTCTGGGCGACAATTCGGCTTCGCTCGGCAGCATTAAAGGTATCAATTTCGCTCTCGTCGGGCCATAACACGGGGCCAGGAGCCACAGCATTGACGCGCACATCTGGGCTGAGTTCGAGTGCGAGTGAGCGAGTAAGTCCTGCCAGCCCCGCTTTAGCGACGGTATAAACCAGATAATCTCTTAATGGACGTTCAGCATGAATATCGGTGATATTGATCACAAAACCTTTATTCAGGCGAAGTTGCGATGCCAGGGCTTGGGTCAAAAACAAAGGGGCTTTAAGATTCGTGCCAATCAGATCAGTCCAGTGCGCTTCATCAATGTGGCCCAATGTGGCAGGATGAAAGCTTGAAGCATTGTTGACCAACCCATCGATGCGACCGAAACAAGCTATTGCGCGAGCAGCCAAATCATCGAGACCTGCGGTATCGAGCAGATCGCCACCAATACACGCTGCGCTATGAGGTCTTTGGGCGTTGAGGTCGCGCACTAATGCTTCCGCCGACTCGGCTGAGCGGTGATAATGCACCACAACGTGCTTGCCCTCACCATGAAGACGCCGGCTGATGACTGCACCCACACGTTTTGCGCCACCCGTCACCAATACCACTTCGTTTCTTTGCATCGTAAGCCCTATATCTAGAGTGAATGAGGAACCTTGTATTGCCTTTGAGGTTCCCCAGCAAAATAATTTTTAGCCTACCTGGATTCTCGCATGACTGCTCTTACAACTTCATTGCCAATTCCTGATAACGAAGCCTTATCCCATAGTTCAATGCTGGTTGAATATCTTAAGAAAAGTATTCAATCTCAATCATCATGGCTGTCTTTTGCTGAGTTTATGCAGGGTTTATTGTATGCGCCAGGGTTGGGGTACTACGCAGCGGGTGCAGCCAAGTTTGGCAGTGCAGGTGACTTTATCACCGCTCCTGAATTAAGCCCTTTATTTGGACGATCCATTGCACAATTTGTGGCACCAAGTCTTCAGTCTATTTCTGGCGGATGCATCCTAGAGCTTGGGGCGGGGACAGGGCGCCTGGCGGCGACCTTGCTCCAAGAGCTGCAAAGAGTAAATGCCCTACCCGATCGTTATTTGATTCTAGAACCTAGTCCAAGCCTCCAAGCTATTCAACTTAGCCATCTTACGCAATGCATTCCTTCGCTCGTTGAAAGAGTGGAATGGGTGCATGCGATGCCAGAAAAATTGAGAGGCATTGTGATTGCGAATGAAGTCTTGGATGCCATGCCCGTGCATCTGATGGTGACCACAGAGCAAAAGGGGGTTTATCTCGAGCGCGGCGTAACGATCGATTCAGATGAAGAGCATTTCACCTGGCTGGATCGACCTTGCTCCCAGCATTTGAATCTATTGGCATTAAAACATTTACCAAACGATAAGGACCTCGCTCTTGAACCTGGTACCGTATTTGAACTGGGTTTGCCCGCCGAGGCTTGGTGTCGCTCGCTTGCAGATAAGTTGCAAGAAGGCCAAATTATTCTGATTGATTATGGCTTTCCCGCCAGAGAGTTTTATCACCCTCAGCGGCGCAATGGCACCTTGATGTGCCACTACCGTCATCATGCACACGACGATCCTTTTTTATATCCTGGTTTGCAGGACGTGACGGCGCATGTTGATTTCACAGCGGTTGCTCGGGCGCTGTGCGAGCAAGGGCTTCATCTTGATAGTTATCAAACACAAGCAGCGTTTCTGCTTGGGGCGGGGGTATTAGAAACTATCCAGTTAGGATTGGAGCCTGGTTCAGTTGCATGGCTTAAAGAAACGACAGCACTTCAAAAGCTACTGAGTCCTGCTGAGATGGGAGAGCTGTTTAAAGTGATTATTGCAAGTCGAGGTATGGTTGCTCGACAAGATACGGCATTCTCAAGCACTTCACATCAGCGTATTGAGCAACAGCTGGGTCTTTAAATACGTTTTGAAGAAAACTCATAAAGCACTCGGCGGAGTGCGGTTTCGCGAGCAGCACGAACTAAGATTGGGATTTGTGAACGGTCAGAAGCTTCGCCTGCAATTTGTCCTGCATCTACCGCCCTTGCGGCACGAAGTGCCTGCAATATAGTCACCATGAGGGGCTTGCCTAAGCGCTCAGGAACAACACATACCATCCCTGTTAATGCCTCTTCCAATCGCTGTGGGCGACGGAAAGCATCGGCCTGTTCAAATAGTCTTAGCATTTCGCCCGCTGATTCTACAGGCCAATGTTCTCGTAAGAGTAAGGAGCGTCCCTCTGTGCAAAGTCGAGTCAGATCCTGCAAGGCTGAGGGCCATTTTAAGTGGGTAGACAGAGATACCATCGCAGATTCACAAAGCGCCAAAATCGCGATGCGGGCTGGTAATCCCAGTTGCAGATTTGCTGCCCGCTGAAGACTTTGGGTTGCTGAAGTCTCAGATGAAGCAAACCCATCGCAACCAGGTAAACAAATGTTCAGTGCCCCGCAATCATTCAGGGCTTCAAAGAAAAGAACAGGGTGTTGTTCCATCAAGCCTTTAGAGAATTCTTGCCAAACACGTTCTGGCACTAAAGAAGAGACCTCGCCTGCCTCAACCATCTCACTCATTAAAGCCATGGTTTCTGGGGCAATGCTAAAGCGAAATCGAGCGGCAAAGCGCGCTAAGCGCAGGATCCGCACAGGGTCTTCACCAAAGGCTTCGCTGACGTGACGAAGAACGCCAGCTTTAAGATCATTCTGACCGCCATAAGGGTCGATGATTTTTCCATCTACGCCCCTAGCCATCGCATTAATCGTGAGATCTCGCCGGCGAAGATCTTCTTCTAAGGAAACATCGGGGCTAGCATGAAAAGTAAAGCCATGATACCCGGGAGCAACTTTACGTTCAGTTCGCGCTAAAGCATATTCCTCATGGGTTTCTGGATGCAAAAAAACGGGAAAATCTCTACCAACAGGCTTAAAACCCAGAGACTCCATTTCGGCGGGTGTGCTGCCAACTACGACCCAGTCGTGGTCCACTACGGGGAGTCCTAGCAAGCGATCACGCACCGCTCCGCCTACTTCGTAAATCTTCATTCTGAAACCTTAACTAGATCAACTTTGATTAAACTTTAGCGGCCGGCAAAACGTCTCATCTGGCCATATCGCGCGCGTCCCAACTGAGGGAACAAATAGGCTGGAACAATGGTTTCCATTGCGGAGGGATGGAATCCTAAAATACTTGGGAATGGCCCGCTGGCAATATTTGGGACCTGCATAGAACGCACGTTATCTCGTGTAATGAGTTTAATGGGCAATAAACCCATCAGCGTGGCTTGTAGCATAGATAGTCCCAGGCTAAGCCCTAAAATAGGAGGGCGTACTCCAATCCATTCTTCAACAAGTTTGATGAGTTGTCGCAAGGTGTATACCTTGGGGCCGCATAGCTCTAAGGTTTTTCCGGCTGTTTCGGGAAGGGTTAAACAGCGCACCACTGCATGCGCGACATCCTCAACGTGAACGGGCTGGAACTGCGCGTTGGGACACGCTAAAGGCAGAATAGGTACTACCTTCGCTAGATCAGCAAACAAATTAAGGAATTGATCTTCCTGCCCGAATATTACCGACGGACGCAGGATAGTCCAATCTAATTTTGAAGCATGAACCGCTTGTTCAGACGCGGCTTTGGAGCGCAAATAGCGACTGGGTGCATTGGCATCTGTGCCGATGGCACCGATATGAATCAAGCGGTGCACTCCCGACGATTGACAAGCAGAGATCAATTTTTGAGCCAAACCCAGATGCACCTCATCGAACTGTGCTGAACTTGATTCATGCAAGATCCCTACCAAATTCACTGCTGCTGAACAGCCTTTCAGAGCTTCTGAAAGCGAAGTGGCTCCAGCCCCTATCTCGATGATTTGAACTTGAGGTAATACGGATAGCGCATGTGCGCGCTGCGCGCTGCGAGTCAGAACCTTGATTTGATAGCCTGCCAGAGCGAGTTGGCGAGCTAATGCGCGACCCAAAAACCCACTGCCACCCAGCAAAGCAATGGTCTTAGGAGGAAAAATTGTTAATACGGTCATTTTGAACTCACTGAGTCATTCAGAAATCGGGGAACGGCAAGCGTTGACGGAGCAGGTAAAGTATCTAAAGCTGCCTCTTCTTTATCTGGAGCTTTTACGCCTCCAAGCGCTTGAATGGTGCCAAGCCGCGCTTTCAAGGTTTTAGTTGGCTGCCCTAATCGTGCGCTATACATTGTGGCATTTGCCATTACTTTTTTAACGTAGTCGCGCGTTTCAGTGATGGGAATTGACTCGCAAAAAATAGCACCTTCAAGAGGATGCGTTTCTAACCATCTTCGCACTCGACTAGGCCCCGCGTTATAACCCGCAGTTGCTAATACGGGATGACCTAAGTCATCCAAGATATGGCGCAAATAAAAACTTCCAAATCTTACATTGGTTTCAACGTCTTCAACGTGAGTAACTTTAAAGTCTTTTTCTCCCAATTTATGCGCAATCCAGCGCGCGGTAGCGGGCATTATTTGCATGAGGCCAGATGCGCCTACACGCGATCGGGCCTCTGCTAAAAAGCGACTTTCCTGTCGCATCAAACCATAAATCCATGCCTCATCCAATCCTTGAGTTTGGCTATGACTATGCACCGTATCTTTAAAAGGCATGGGATAACGAAAGCTTGCATCACTTTCAGGGCCTGCGCGCTCTCCACTGGCAATCATCCTGTCATACCATCCAGACTGTCTTGCTAATTCAGCCGCGGCAAGTAACTGCTGATCTTTAAGATCCCTGATTGCAAAATTCCACTCTCTGACTGCCTCTTTTTGCAGTCCTAATTTAGATAGCGCAAGAGCTCGCTGAATGCCGGGTTTGACCCGCAATAGGGTGAGGTCCTCTGGAAGCAAAGTGAGTACGTTGGGCAGTACCAAAGGTATTCCAATTTCTTCTCTTGCTAATTGACTATAAAAATCATGTTCTTTACTGATAGATATAAAAAGAGGCTGTGCTTCATCGCGTCGCCCTGCGATCTTTAATGCTCTCGCTCTCCAATACCGCCAAGCAGGGAGTGTCATTTCTGTTTCTGACATCATTCCTGTAGCCAGCAATACATCATCCCAATACCCAGCTCGGAGCGCAGAGCGCACCCACCATTCTAGTTCTGTGTCTGTAGGGGGAGCTTCACGGCTTCGTCTAAAAGCGGTGATGGCGAAAGGATCGAGTTGAAGTGAGGCCTGCATACCGATCTTTGCCCAGCCCCGGGCGCGGGCACCAGAAGTGAAGTCGCTGGGAAGTTGATCCCATAGGTTATTGGCTAAGATCAAGTCTCTACGTGCAATTTGATTGATTGCGTAGACCATTAATGCGCGATCAGTGCGACTGACTGAACGATGAACATTTTGCTTTAACCATTTTTCAGGTTCTGATGCCACCGAACTAAAACTCTCATCTGATAATCCAGTGTCTGATTTTGCAAGTTGGTGGTTTAGGTTTTTTGCGAGAGAGAGATTATCGGCATTGAGCGCTAATTGAAATCGAAGGAATACATCATCGGAACTGAGTCGACCATCTGAAAGTAATTTCGCAAAGAGCGGGTCGCACGAGGCGGGCATAGATTTACCAGTAAACCACAAGGCTTTAATATCTTGCAGAGTATCGACTTCCCCTTGCGCTTGATGCGCAGAGCGAAGCCCGCAAATCAATTCAGGGTCATTGCCAGAGTACGTGGGCATTTCACTCAGTACAGCGGACCAATCTTGTTGCTGGATAGCGGATTTTATCCAGTCTTGTTGAAGTTGCTCGCCTAAAGGACCATTTTCTTTGGCCATAAAACGATGCAAATCTGAAGCGGGAATATGCCGCAACGCATTGCCAAGACGGGATTCCATTAACCAAAACTCAACATAACCAGACAGCAGGTGTTGAGAAGTGCGGCCCTCCAGTTTTTCTAGTGCTGAAATGTCGTGATTGAGATAGGCTTCATGCGCAGCAATAATGGGGTCTATGGTTTTGGGTTGCGCTGCCATGACCCCATCGCTCCAGCCGAGCAGTAGCCCGATCACCGCAACGATCTTCACAATCCAATTTAGAATGGCGCGCTTCAGAATGATTCTCCCCAATAAAAAACAGTTTTATGACCCCTTCACTCCTCTGATGGGAGTCTATGTATTGGGGACTTCATGGTTGCGAATGGTTTAATGGTTCCTCTCGTTAAGTTTAATCCTAACAAGGAGACCATATGACACTGGATTGGTTTCTCAGTCACGGAAACACCCTCATTCAAATTATAGGTATAAACCTTCTTTTGAGTGGTGACAATGCGCTAGTGATCGCTATTGCTACTCGTGGTTTGCCCAAGGAGCAGCATCGCACTGGGATTATGATAGGAGTATTGGGCGCAGTGGTCATGCGCATCATCCTATGCTTTGGGGTATGGCGCTTGCTTGAAATTCCTGGCCTGCATCTTATTGGTGGGGTCACGCTGTTGTGGTTAGCGTGGAACATGACTGAACCTGAGGATGATGATCCTACGCATTTGCATTCGCCCACCACACTGATGCGAGCAGTCAGGCAAGTCATTTTGGCCGATGCGATTATGAGTGCCGATAATATTTTGGCGGTTGCGGGTGCTGCTCGCGGAGATTTAACGCTCATGCTTACGGGGATTGCCCTCAGTTTTCCCTTCGTTGCGATTGGGAGTGACCTGCTTGGTCGGGTATTAGAACGATGGTCTATATTGATCTGCTTCGGTGCTGGTTTGCTGGGCTGGGTCGCTGGGGAGCTCATGGATAGCGATGCGATATTGGACCAACTGAGTATTCCTTCCGGTATACAAAGTATGCTTGCCCCCATTTTTGCGGTCATGCTTTTATCCATTGCGCTCACTCGACTCTTGCGAACGCATCAAGCTTAAAAATAGCAACTTGTCATCATTCTTCTAAGTTCAATGATGGAACGATCAGTATGACGGATCAAAATCTTTCACCGCCCACTTCTCCTCGAACGCGTTTACATCAGCGCCGAATCGCACTAGATGGCTTTAAGCGTGAAGATGGGCTTTGGGATATTGAGGGACACCTTACCGATATCAAGGATTATGATTTTGGTCATTTCACTGGATTGCACCCCGCCGGAGCGCCGGTACATGACATGTGGATGCGAATTACGATTGATTCCACGCTTACCATCTTGGATGCTGAAGCAATGATGGCTGCTCGTCCCTATGCGGGTGAATGCGAAAAGATTTCCGCTAACTATAAGGCCTTGATTGGGCTAAGAATTGCTCCAGGTTTTACCAATGCGGTGCGGCGGGTATTGGGCGGTACCAAAGGATGTGCGCATTTGACTGAAATGGTATCGGCGTTAGCAACTGCTGCTTTTCAAACGCTTTCAAGTGAAATAAACGAAGACGCCACCAGGGTTCAGCCCTCCCACTTAGATCGATGTCACGCTTTGCGGCTAGAAGGGCCGGTTGTTCAACGCTATTACCCCTCTTGGTTCAAGAAAACCTAGATTCATTGAAAAAAGGTGGCTTTCTGGGTCTTGCATAAAAAATACCAAATACACGCCGAATGAAGCTTGCTTCCGTTAAAATCACGGGTTCGTGCTATTTACGAGAATCATAACGATGAAAATTCATGAGTATCAGGCGAAGGAATTACTTCGCAAATTTGGGGTGGTCACTCCTCGAGGCATTCCCTGCTTTTCTGTAGAAGAGGCTTTAAAAGCATACGAAACCTTGGGTGGTTCGGTTGCAGTAGTGAAAGCCCAAATTCATGCGGGCGGCCGCGGTAAAGGTGGTGGAGTCAAGGTTGCAAAAAATGCTCAGGAGTTTGCTACCTTCGCAAACCAAATTATGGGTATGCAACTCATCACGCATCAAACTGGCCCAGAAGGCCAGAAAGTGCGTCGTTTGCTGATCGAAGAAGGCGCAGATATTCGCAAAGAACTCTACATAGGTATGGTTGTTGATCGCGGAACGCAGCGCGTTGCGCTGATGGCCAGTAGCGAAGGCGGAATGGATATCGAGGAAGTTGCTGCTCATACCCCTGAAAAAATACACACGGTTTTCATTGATCCCGTAGCTGGCCTAACCAATGCGCAAGCCGATGATGTGTCTACCAAAATTGGAGTACCTGCTGAACTTGTTCCTCAGTCACGCGTCCTCTTGCAAGGTCTGTACCATGCCTTTGATGAAACAGATGCCAGTCTTGCTGAAATCAATCCTATGGTCGTAACAGGTGACGGACGTGTAGTGGCTTTAGATGCGAAGATGAATTTCGACTCTAATGCCCTATATCGCCATCCAGAAATCACCGCCTTACGCGATTTAGATGAAGAAGATCCCTCCGAAATTGCAGCTTCTAAGTTTGATCTTTCTTATATTTCTCTGGATGGCAATATCGGTTGTCTGGTGAATGGAGCGGGTTTGGCTATGGCTACTATGGATATTACCAAGCTATACGGTGGTTCCCCAGCTAACTTCTTAGATGTGGGTGGTGGTGCAACAACTGAAAAAGTCACCGAGGCTTTCAAGCTCATGTTGGCTAACCCACATGTTGAGGCCATTTTGGTCAATATTTTTGGTGGAATTATGCGTTGTGATGTGATCGCAACGGGTGTGGTGGAAGCTGCGCGCCAGGTAAAATTGAGTGTGCCTTTAGTCGTACGTTTGGAAGGTACAAATGTTGAGCTTGGAAAACAGATCCTTGCGGAATCGGGCCTGCCCATTATTTCCGCGTCTAATATGGCTGATGCTGCTGAAAAGGTAGTGAAGGCGGCACGGGGGTGATATGTCTATACTAATTAATAAAAATTCAAGAGTGATGACCCAGGGAATCACGGGTAAAACAGGCCAATTCCACACCCGGATGTGTAAGGAATATGCAAACGGTGCAGAATGTTTTGTGGCGGGCGTTACCCCAGGCAAGGGCGGTCAGGACTTTGAAGGGACACCTATTTACAACACCGTGGCTGAAGCGAAAGCTGCTACAGGTGCTACCGTTTCTGTTATCTATGTTCCACCTCCATTTGCGGCTGCTGCAATTGATGAGGCAGTTGAGGCAGATCTCGATTTGGTGATTTGTATCACTGAAGGTATCCCGGTTCGTGACATGATCCGCACGCGCTACAAAATGCAGGGTAAACGCACCCTGCTGATCGGGCCAAACTGTCCCGGGCTGATTACCCCTGACGAAATTAAAATTGGCATCATGCCCGGTCAAATTCATAAGAAAGGCCCAATTGGTGTTGTTTCCCGATCAGGTACCTTAACCTATGAGGCGGTGGGGCAGTTAAGGGAACTAGGCTTGGGTCAATCCAGTTGTGTAGGGATTGGTGGTGACCCTGTGAACGGAATGAAACACATCGAAGTGATGCGTCTATTTAACGATGATCCAGAAACTGAAGCGGTCATTATGGTGGGTGAGATCGGTGGATCGGATGAAGAAGATTGCGCACGATGGATCAAAGCCAACATGCGTAAACCGGTGATTGGCTTTATTGCTGGCGTAACAGCACCTCCGGGTAAGCGAATGGGCCATGCCGGCGCAATCATTTCAGGTGGAAAAGGGACTGCTCAAGAAAAGCTGGCAGTCATGGAAGAGTGCGGCATTAAAGTCACACGAAACCCTGCAGAAATGGGTTCATTGCTCAAATCTGTCTTGAAGTAAGACCCGGGTGTTAAAACCTATGGGCGACGCTCAGAACTTTAAAAGCTCGGAACATAAAAACTCCGAACTGAAAAATCCCGATCTCAAAAACCCTGATCTTAAAACGCGGGGTCTTAAAGCAACATTGCCTAGATTGAGGGTGTTGCAGTTATTTGAGAGTCAAGCTGAGCGTCGCCATCTGAGTGCAGAGGAGGTGTATAGACTCCTCACCGTCGATGGGTTAGATATAGGTCTTGCAACGGTGTACAGGGTTCTAACTCAGTTCGAGCAAGCTGGGCTGCTCATTCGTCATCATTTTGAAAGCGGTAAAGCGGTGTTCGAACTAAATGAAGGCGAGCATCACGATCATTTGGTATGTCTTAATTGCAATCGGGTAGAAGAATTTTTTCATCCTGAAATTGAACGCTTACAAGAACAAGTGGCTGCTGAGCGTGGCTTTTTAATTCGTGATCATTCTCTTCATCTTTATGCGGAATGCACCAAAGACCTTTGCCCGCATCGTAGATAGGCTGATATTAGGAACACAGATTCAGCTCTGATGAAGCGCCGGGTATTCAGGTATGATTTCGAGTTATGAAAATTAATCTGATTTACAAGTCTCCGCACGCCGTGTGCATGGGCATTTTGACTTTGTCTGCGATATTAGGTTTGGCAGCATGCAGTGTTCCGAGCATGCCTTCGATGCCGAGCATGCCTTCAATGCCGAGCATGCCCAAAATGCCTTCTGGTGCGTCGATTCCTAATGTTGATCTAGAACCCTATACTTTGGATATTCAACAGGGTACGGCGGTTGATCAAAAAATGATTGATCGACTGAAGGCTGGAATGACCCGCAACCAGGTCAGCTTAGTCTTGGGAACGCCCCTGTTAGCAGATGTCATGCATGCCGATCGCTGGGATTATGTTTACTACACGCGAAAGAACGGGCAGGTTGGAGAATGGCGTCGCTTTACTTGTTTCTTTAAGGAAGATCGTTTGGATTCCATTACGGGAGATGTCACTTTGGCTGCGGCCCCAGTTAAAGAAGGAACAAGCGCACCCGGTGGGGGCTCCGATGGAACAATAAAGCCCCCCAGTTCTGGTTTGCCTGCACCCCTTCCCAAATTAGAGGGTCCAGGTGCGAATCAATCTGGCCCCAAGCGTCCTTAAGCTAAAACAAGGTCTGAGAGAATTGGCTAAACCACTGAATATCTGTATTGCGGGTGCATCAGGCCGTATGGGTAAAATTTTGATTGAAGTGCTACGCACAGATCCTGCGTCTCATCTCAGTGCAGCGCTGGAGATGGAAGGCAGTTCTATATTAGGATTAGACGCTGGAGCTTATTTGGGTTGGTCTAGCGGTATTCAAATTACTTCTGATATTCACGCTGCTCTTTCGCAATCAGATGTATTAATAGATTTTACTCGTCCAGCAGGTACCCTGACGCATTTGGCTGTGTGTGCGGAAACGCATTGCACAGCTGTAATTGGAACAACAGGGTTTTCTGATGAGGAAAAACAAGCGCTATTGGCTTGGGGAAAAAAAGTCCCTATCGTATTTGCTCCCAATTTTAGCGTTGGGGTAAACCTGGCTTTGGATTTGATCGCAAAAGCAGCCAAAGTTCTGGAACATGGCTATGACATCGAAATTATAGAAGCGCACCATCGTCACAAGATTGATGCCCCCTCAGGGACTGCCTTAAGAATGGGAGAAGTGGCTGCTGAAGCATTAGGACGCAATCTTGCAGATTGTGCGATATTTGGACGAGAAGGGCTGACCGGGGAGCGCGACCCCTCTACCATCGGCTTTGCAACGGTGCGAGGTGGCGATGTTGTTGGCGACCATACTGTTTTATTTGCTGGTGAGGGCGAGCGCCTAGAAATTACCCACAAAGCCAGTAGTCGAGCTACTTTTGCGCGCGGGGCCATTCGAGCTGCGCATTTCTTGCAAGGACGACAAGCTGGCTTTTATGACATGCGAAACGTATTAGGGCTTGCCTAAGATTGAGTCGCCCGGGTCTTCTCGCATTGCCGGGAGCTTGCTCATTCGCTATACTACGCAGTTACGGGAAAGGCCGCTTAAGGCCCTTCCCGTTTTTCACGTCCTAATCCCTCGGAGCCTCTCTTGACGCATTCCAGCAACGAATCCGGCAGCAATGTACCCGCAATCCTGGTGCTTGCCGATGGGTCTGTTTTTCGCGGTTTTTCTGCGGGGGCTGAGGGCATGCGTGTGGGGGAAGTGGTATTCAACACCTCAATGACGGGTTATCAGGAAATTCTCACCGATCCTTCCTATGCCCGACAAATTGTCACGCTGACCTATCCCCATATTGGTAATACCGGGGTGAATAGTGAAGACGAAGAATCTTCAGGTGTTCATGCCGCGGGTTTGGTGATTCGTGATTTACCCATCCTGATGTCAAACTGGCGGGCGACAGAGTCCTTGCCAGCTTATCTAAATCGTCATGATGTTGTTGCTATCTCTGGACTGGATACCCGTCGCCTAACTCGCCGCCTACGGCAGTTTGGTGCACAGTCAGGATGCATTATGGCAGGTCAAATTGACGAGGCGCAGGCTCTTCAGGCTGCACAAGATTGTGCTGGTTTGGCTGGAATGGACCTCGCGCAGACCGTAACGTGTTCTCAGGCTTATGATTGGAAAGAAGGGGTATGGTCACTAGAAACGGGCCACTCCAATCTCGCAAACCTCCAATTCAAGGTTGTGGCCTATGACTTTGGCGTGAAACGCAATATTTTACGTATGTTGGCCGAGAGGGGATGTGCTGTAACGGTTGTACCAGCAAAAACTTCGGCAGATGAGGTCATGGCTATGAAACCAGATGGTGTGTTTCTTTCCAATGGCCCTGGAGACCCCGAGCCTTGTGATTATGCGATTAATGCTATCAGTGACTTACTTAAGAAACGTATCCCAGTGTTCGGTATCTGTTTGGGGCATCAATTGCTAGGCTTAGCCTCAGGTGCTAAAACTATAAAAATGAAATTTGGCCACCATGGGGCAAATCATCCCGTGCAAGATACCGAGTCGGGACAAGTGATGATCACTAGCCAAAATCATGGCTTTGCGGTTGATCCAGAGTCATTGCCGAATAATCTAAAGATTACCCATATCTCTTTGTTTGACGGCAGTTTGCAGGGCATTGCCCGCACGGACTGCCCTGCATTCAGTTTTCAGGGGCATCCTGAGGCCAGCCCAGGCCCTCATGATGTTTCTTCCTTATTTGATCGTTTTATTGGTCTTATGCAGTCTGCTCGGGCGTAAGCTCAAGTAGATCGCTACTCACTAGGTTAAGTTATGCCAAAGCGCAACGACCTTCATTCAATTCTCATCATCGGCGCAGGCCCTATCGTCATTGGTCAGGCATGCGAGTTTGATTACTCTGGCGCACAAGCTTGCAAGGCCTTGCGTGAAGAAGGGTATCGCGTCATTTTGGTGAATTCTAATCCTGCCACCATCATGACTGATCCTGAAATGGCTGATGTGACTTACATCGAGCCTATCAATTGGCGTGTGCTTGAAAGGATTATTGAACGAGAGCGCCCGGATGCTTTGCTGCCAACGATGGGCGGACAAACAGCGCTCAATTGTGCGTTGGATTTGGCGCGAGAAGGAGTTTTAGACCGTTTCAATGTTCAGATGATCGGTGCCAATCGAGAGGCCATCGATAAAGCAGAAGATCGCGAAAAATTTAAAGTAGCGATGAAGCGTATTGGACTGGATACACCTCGTTCGGAAGTTGCACACAGCCTAGAAGAAGCATTGCAAGCGCAAGCCATAGTGGGTTACCCCACCATTATTCGCCCTTCCTTCACGATGGGGGGGAGCGGTGGGGGGATTGCCTATAATAAAGATGAGTTTTTGCTCATTTGTGAACGTGGTCTTGAGGCCTCGCCTACCAAAGAATTGCTGATTGAAGAATCGGTCATTGGTTGGAAAGAGTTTGAGATGGAGGTCGTGCGTGACCGCGCAGACAATTGCATCATCATTTGCTCAATTGAAAATCTGGATGCAATGGGTGTGCATACCGGTGATTCAATTACTGTCGCCCCGGCACAGACGCTGACTGACAAAGAATACCAAATCATGCGTGATGCTTCGATCGCAGTTCTGCGCGAGATCGGAGTAGAGACGGGAGGCTCTAACGTACAGTTTGCAATTAATCCTGCAAATGGCCGGATGATTGTGATCGAGATGAATCCCCGAGTATCGCGCTCAAGCGCCTTGGCTTCTAAAGCAACGGGATTTCCTATTGCTAAGATTGCTGCCAAATTAGCTGTTGGCTATACACTCGACGAATTGCGGAATGAAATCACCGGCGGAGCTACGCCGGCCTCATTCGAACCTACCATTGATTATGTTGTCACTAAAATACCCCGTTTTGCCTTTGAGAAATTTCCCCAGGCGGATGATCGTCTGACCACTCAAATGAAATCGGTGGGTGAGGTGATGGCGATTGGCCGCTGTTTCCAAGAGTCTTTGCAAAAAGCTTTGCGCGGATTAGAAACAGGCGCATGTGGATTTGATGAAATTGAAGCCACTGCTGAGGAAATTGGTAGCGAATTATCAGACCCTGGCCCGCTGCGATTGTGGTATGTCGGTCAAGCTTTTCGAACCGGGATGAGTTTAGATGAGGTACATCGCCTCTCCCGAATCGATCCGTGGTTTCTAGCGCAAATTGAAGATCTCATTCGTAACGAAGAGGGGTTGCGAGGACGAGCATTGGCCTCACTCGATGCCGCGGTGATGCGTAATTTGAAACGGAAGGGGTTTTCAGATCGCCGATTGTCGCATCTGCTAGGTACCGAAGAAGCTTCAGTTCGCCGTCATCGACATCAGCATGGTGTGCGTCCAGTATTTAAACGCGTGGATACCTGTGCGGCTGAATTTGCTACCGATACTGCCTATTTGTATTCTAGCTATGAAGAAGAATGCGAGGCTCTTCCCACTCAGCGTCGCAAGATTATGGTGTTGGGTGGTGGGCCTAACCGAATTGGTCAAGGGATTGAGTTTGACTATTGCTGCGTGCATGCAGCTCTCGCTCTGCGCGAAGATGGCTTCGAAACCATCATGGTGAATTGTAATCCTGAGACTGTATCAACAGATTTTGATACTTCTGATCGTTTGTACTTTGAGCCGCTTACCCTTGAAGATGTTTTAGAGATTGTGGCGGTAGAACAACCTGAAGGCGTAATCGTGCAGTTTGGCGGTCAAACTCCACTGAAGCTAGCCAGAGGATTGGAAGCCAATGGTGTCAAGATTATTGGAACCACACCTGACAGCATTGATCGTGCAGAAGACAGAAAGCGCTTTCAGCAACTGCTGAATGATTTAGGTTTGCGTCAGCCAGAAAATCGAACGGCTCACGACCGTGAATCTACTCTTCGATTGGCGCAGGAGTTAGGTTATCCCTTGGTGGTGCGACCCTCTTATGTATTGGGTGGGCGCGCGATGGCTATTGTGCATAACCAGGGTGACCTAGAACGTTATATGCGCGATACCTTGCGGGAAGGGGATGGACTGGGCTCGATAGCCGTGGGTCCCGATTCACCGATCCTACTGGATCGCTTTTTGAATGACGCTGTTGAAGTAGACGTAGATGCTGTGGCTGACGGTAAAGAAGTGATCATTGGCGGCATCATGGAACATATAGAGCAAGCAGGGGTGCACTCTGGAGATTCTGCTTGCTCTTTGCCTCCTTTTAGTTTGACCGAAGAAATGCAAGAAGTGTTGCGTCAGCAAACTATCGCAATGGCCAGAGCCTTGAATGTTGTTGGATTGATGAATGTTCAATTCGCGTTGCAAGGAGAAACGGTGTATGTGTTAGAAGTAAATCCTCGTGCTTCTAGGACCGTACCTTATGTAGCAAAAGCGACAGGACGACAGTTGGCTAAAGTAGCTGCGCGTTGTATGGCTGGCCGCACCTTAGCTGATCAGAATGTGTTTCATGAAATTGTTCCGAGTTATTTCTCAGTCAAGGAAGCGGTCTTCCCCTTTATTAAATTCCCTGGGGTAGACACTATTCTTGGTCCAGAGATGAAATCGACGGGTGAAGTCATGGGAGTGGGGCGAACATTTGGTGAGGCCTTCGTCAAATCTCAGCTTGCTGCAGGTGTTCGTTTGCCTACCGAGGGAAAAGCATTCTTAAGTGTTCGTAATGCAGATAAAAAGAAAATTGTGGAAGTCGCACAAAATCTTGCTCATTTGGGTTTCACGCTTGTCGCCACGCGAGGCACTGCCGCTGCTCTTAAAGAGGCAGGATTGACGGTAACAGAAGTGAATAAAGTCATTGAGGGGCGCCCTCACATAGTGGATATGATCAAAAATCGAGAAATCAGCTTGATCGTAAATACGGTAGAAGAGAGCGTAAGAGCGATTCAGGATTCATGGTCTATTCGAAATGCAGCATTGCAAGGGCGGATCACTTACTACACTACTATTTCGGGTGCGCGCGCTGCATGTGTAGGCATGGGTGTTTCAGAGCAACCAGAAATTTATGATTTACAAGGACTGCAGCGCAGCTTGCAGCAGGAGAAACCACCGGCATGAATAAAGTCCCATTAACAGTCATCGGCGCTGAAAAGCTGAAACAAGAACTTCACAACCTGAAGCATGTTCAGCGTCCAGAAGTGATTCAAGCAATCTCGGAAGCGCGAGCGCAGGGTGATTTATCCGAAAATGCAGAATACGACGCCGCAAAAGAACGTCAATCCTTTATAGAAGGGCGCATTGCTGATTTGGAGGGTAAGCTCTCTAATTCCCAGATTATTGACCCTTCACAGCTGGATGCAGATGGTCGCTGTGTGTTTGGAGCAACGGTTGATTTGGAAGACACTGAAAGCGGTGACAGCGTGACTTACCAGATTGTTGGCGATGATGAAGCCGACATCAAACAAGGCAAAATTTCCATTAGCTCACCGATTGCACGTGCATTGATCGGCAAGAGCGCTGGGGACATGGCAGAAGTCATTGCTCCTGGCGGTGCGCGCGAGTATGAAATTCTCGACGTGCGCTATATCTGAGGTTCATTTGACTGCTATTACATTAAATCCTGCCCAACGCAGTGCGCTAAGAGGTTTAGCGCATGATCTCGATGTGACGGTTCATATCGGTCAAGGAGGGGCTTCAGCAGCCGTTCTTAAAGAAGTAGATGTTGCACTGGCCGCCCATGGGTTAATCAAGGTGAGAGTGTTGGCTGCTGAGCGAGCCGAACGTGAAGACATGTTTGCTGTCATCGCGAATAAATTGTTTTGTGCTGCTGTTCAGCATATTGGAAAAATCCTTATTTTATGGCGTCCTCGTCCTGAAGACTCCATTCAAACTCAGGCTACACCCCTTGCACCTCCCGTTTCCTCTGCGAGAAGTGGAACGGGTAGACCGGGAGCACCAGCAGCGGGCGATCGACGTCGGTTGGGTCTTCGTGAGCCTGCAGGTCGCGGTACTGGGCCCCGCTCATCTGCTTCACGATCACCTTCAACGCGCAGTCGTGGTGAGGGCTTTGAGCAGCGTGAACGCCGAGGTCATGGAGCTAAACCTCCAGAGCGCGGTGCCTTTTCGGTAGATCGAACCCGCAACGACGAGGGAGACCGCCCTCGCGCACCGCGTCGAACAGAAGGTGAAGGATTCGGTGGATCTGACCGACCTCGTGCACCCCGAGCGCCTAGGGCTGAATTTGGAAGTGATCGCCCTCGCGCACCACGACGTGCAGAAGGTGAAGGATGGGGTGGGTCTGACCGACCCAGAGCACCCCGAGCGCCCAGGGCTGAATTTGGAAGTGATCGCCCTCGCGCACCACGACGTGCAGAAGGTGAAGGATTCGGTGGATCTGACCGACCTCGTGCACCCCGAGCGCCCAAGGCTGAATTTGGGGGCGACCGGCCCCGTGCGCCATCTACCGGCCGGCCTCGTTCGGCAGCGGGTGATCGCTCACCGAATCCTCGTGGTCCGCGCAAACCTACTCGTGATTAAGAAGAATTAAGCACAGATGAAGCCGACTCGGACCAGTCGGGCCTGGATACGGGAGCATATTAACGACCCTTACGTGCAGAAAGCGAAACGTGAGGGTTACCGTTCTCGTGCTTCATACAAATTGATGGAAATTGATGATCGCGATCGCCTGATCAAACAAGGTGGGTCAGTCGTTGATCTTGGGGCTGCTCCAGGAGGATGGTCACAAGTAGCCCGGCAAAGAGCGGGGCGTCATAGCAAAGTGCTGGCAATTGATCTTCTACCCATGGAGGATCTGGAAGGAGTGGTGTTTCTGCAAGGTGACTTTACTGAGCACGATATCAGAACAGATTTACTTTCAAGACTCCCAGATGGGGGCGCAGACCTTGTTCTTTCAGATCTTGCCCCCAATATGAGTGGTGTAGAGCTTTATGATCAAGCGCGAGTCATGGAACTGGCGAGCTATGCACTTGAATTTGCATTGTTGACCCTGAAACCTCAAGGGGCTTTCTTGGTCAAAGTTTTTCATGGTGTAGATTTTGAGCCTTTTGTGAAGTCAATGAGAGACTCTTTCGTTACTTTGGCTACACGTAAGCCAGCGGCATCCCGAGATCGAAGTCCAGAAGTCTATTTGTTAGGTAAAACACCTAAGCCTGAAGCAATCGAAGCTGCGAAACAGCAGGCTTTAGAGCATCAACAAACTGCTTTACCTGATGAAGAATAGGATTAGAATCATTAAATAGGCTTTTTTTTCGCTAATAAAGCGCGCAGTTTGAGGAGTAATTTTGAATAATCTCACTAAAAATATTGCCATCTGGTTAGTGATTGGCGTGGTTCTGATGATGCTGGTTAACCAGTTTGGTAATCGTCAGTCTGCTTCCAACCAGGTGACCTATTCCCAGTTTATCGACGAGATGAAGCAGGGACATGTCGCAAAAGTCGTTATCGATGGTCATTCCATTCGCGGTGAGCGTAGTGACGGCAAATCTTTTGTCACCTTCGCTCCTTCAGATCCTTGGTTAGTGAGCGATCTGCTTAAGTATGGTGTTTCCGTGACGGCTAAGCCTGAGGAAGAACCTTCCCTACTCATGAATATTCTCATTTCATGGTTCCCCATGATTTTATTGGTGGGCGTATGGATATTCTTTATGCGTCAAATGCAGGGCGGTGGTCGAGGCGGAGCGTTTTCGTTTGGTAAAAGCCGAGCGCGCATGCTGGACGAAAATACGAACCCTGTAACTTTTGCAGATGTGGCTGGTGTTGATGAAGCTAAAGAAGAAGTTGCCGAGCTGGTCGAATTTCTGCGTGATCCTTCTAAGTTTCAGAAACTGGGCGGTAGAATTCCGCGCGGTGTTTTGATGGTGGGCAGCCCTGGAACAGGTAAAACCTTATTGGCGCGGGCTATTGCTGGGGAAGCCAAAGTCCCTTTCTTTAGTATTTCTGGTTCAGACTTTGTAGAAATGTTTGTAGGTGTTGGTGCAGCGCGCGTTCGCGATATGTTTGAGCAAGCCAAGAAAAGCGCACCGTGTATTATTTTCATTGATGAGATTGATGCTGTTGGTCGTCAGCGCGGAGCAGGATTGGGCGGCGGCAATGATGAGCGGGAACAAACACTCAACCAACTCCTCGTTGAAATGGATGGTTTTGAAGGTACGGCTGGTGTGATTGTTATCGCCGCAACCAACCGCCCTGATGTGTTGGACCCAGCATTATTGCGCCCCGGTCGTTTTGATCGTCAAGTGGTCGTACCCTTGCCAGATATTCGTGGTCGGGAGCAGGTGCTGTTGGTTCACATGCGAAAAATTCCAATTTCACCGGATGTGCGGGCTGACATTATTGCCCGAGGTACACCAGGGTTTTCGGGTGCAGACTTGGCTAATTTGGTTAATGAGGCTGCATTATTTGCCGCGCGAGCTAATAAACGTCTCGTCGACATGACTGAGTTTGAGCGTGCTAAAGATAAAATCATTATGGGGGCCGAGAGACGCTCCATTGTGATGCCAGAAAACGAACGCAAGAATACGGCGTATCACGAGTCAGGACATGCTGTGGTGGCGCGTTGCTTGAATCGTACTGACCCTGTTCATAAGGTCACCATCATTCCTCGTGGTCGCGCTTTGGGTGTGACAATGCAGTTACCCACAGAAGATCGTTACAGTATGGATCGTGAACAGATCTTGCAAAATATTTCCGTGTTGTTTGGCGGTCGTATTGCAGAAGAAATTTTCATGAATCAAATGACGACAGGTGCGAGTAATGATTTTGAACGTGCCACTGAAATGGCACGTCGGATGGTGACGCAATGGGGTATGTCCGATGCAATGGGTCCCATGGTCTACGGCGAAAATGAAGGCGAAGTATTCTTGGGTCGCAGCGTGACCACTCATAAGAATGTTTCTGAATCCACTATGTTTAAAGTGGATCAGGAAATTCGTCGGATTATTGATGAACAATACTCTGTTGCACGCAAAATCATCGAAGATAACACTGAAAAAATGCACAAGATGGCTCATGCCCTGCTGGAATGGGAAACCATTGATGCGGATCAAATTGCCGACATTATGAGTGGTCAAGATCCTCGCCCGCCTAAGCCAACGTCATCTGGTTCAGGAGGAACGCCGCCTTCAACGAGCTCAGGAGCTGGAAATGCAGCTTCACCTGCGGCAACAGTGCAACCTGCCACTGAGGCCTAGTGCGTAAAGCTTGAGGTGATTTTTCTTGCAGTCATTTCCTAAGAGTGCCCCCGCCGAGGGGCACTTTTTGCATTGCGGCCCCTATCAATTAGATATGCGGCGTCCCCAAATCATGGGGATCATTAATATCACCCCTGATTCTTTTTCAGATGGTGGCAAACATATGGCCGTGGATAGTGCACTCGCGCATGGCCGTCAATTAGTTTCCGAGGGCGCTGCCATTTTAGATATTGGCGGAGAGTCTACCCGTCCCGGTGCTCAGCCCGTTTCTCCTGAGGAAGAATTGCGGAGAGTGCTTCCGGTGGTAAAGGGTTTGGCCGAAGAAGGATATCTGGTTTCCATTGATACGCGCCATACCGAGGTGATGATAGGAGCACTGAAAGCGGGTGCTGCGATGGTAAATGATGTAAATGGTTTGCGCGCTGAGGGAGCACTTGAAGCCTGTTCAGAAAGCGATGCTGGGGTTTGTATGATGCATATGCAAGGTGATCCCCTCACCATGCAAATAAATCCAAGCTATGAAGATGTGGTCTTGGAAGTCAGAGATTTTTTAAGCCGTCGCGCCGAGGCTGCTCGTATTGCCGGCATAGGAGCGCAGCGTATTTGCTTAGATCCTGGCTTTGGGTTTGGTAAGACGGTACAACACAATCTTGAACTGCTTCGTGGTATATCCTCCTTACTTGATTTAGATTTTCCCTTGCTTGTGGGGCTCTCCCGCAAGTCTGTATTGGGAGCGGTAACAGGTAAAGGGCCGGATGATCGTGTGCATTCTAGTATTGCCGCAGCCTTGTCTGCGGTGCAGCGTGGCGCTCGGATCGTTCGTGTTCACGATGTAGCTGCAATGCATAATGCTTTGGCTGTATGGTCGGCCATAGAGTTAAACACTATGGAAACCAGACCTGTGGGGCAAAATAATGAATGAACCAACAACAATAAGGCGCTGGTTTGGTACCGATGGAATTCGCGGAAGGGTAGGGGCTCTGCCCATCACGCCCGAAGCTATTTTGCGCTTGGGCTTTGCCGTTGGAGCCGAACTCATTTCGAGTGCGGATAGTTCCAGTCGTCCCAAAGTCTTGATCGGTAAAGATACGCGTATCTCTGGATACATGTTGGAATCAGCCTTAGAGGCAGGTTTTAGCGCAGCAGGCGTTGATGTCTTGTTGGTTGGGCCTATGCCCACTCCGGCGATTGCTTATCTCACAAAGGCTTTACGCTTGCAGGCAGGCGTGATGATCTCGGCATCGCATAATCCGTATGACGATAATGGCATTAAGTTCTTTGATGGTGCCGGAGCAAAATTACCCGATGCATGGGAGTTAGCAATTGAAGCGCGTCTTGATGAACCCATGCAAACGCGCGCATCCAAAGAATTGGGTAAAGTGCGTCGATTAGATGATGCTCCTGGGCGCTATATTGAATTTTGTAAGAGTACCTTTCCTTCAGATTTGGATCTAAAGGGTCTAAAAATTGCCTTAGATTGTGCGCATGGCGCCTGCTATCACGTCACACCGCCCGTTTTTCATGAGTTGGGGGCAGATATTCAAGTAATGGGAAATGCCCCCGACGGGATCAATATTAATGACCAGTGTGGAGCAACCTATACTCAGGCTATTGCTCATTTCACGCGCACTAAAGATGCAGATATTGGAATTGCAGTGGATGGAGACGGCGATCGACTCATGATGTGTGATGCAAATGGGCGCGTTTTTGATGGAGATGATTTGCTCTTTGCTATTGCGCGCGATCGCCATATGCATGGTGTATTGGGAGGAGGGGTAATTGGAACCTTGATGACAAACTATGCGATTGAGCGGGCCTTTGCGGCACAAGGAATTCCATTCGAGCGCACCAAGGTTGGCGACCGCTACGTACTTGAAGCCCTATTAAAAAATAAATGGGTACTAGGCGGAGAAAATTCAGGACATATTATTTGTTTAGACCGGCACACTACAGGCGATGCCACCGTTGCTGCTTTACAGGTGCTAGCCGCACTTCGGTCTAATGGGGTCAGCCTATCTGAGTGGATGGGAGATTTGCAGCGCTTGCCTCAAGTTTTAATTAATGTTCGAGTAGAGAACCCACGTGATTTAGAGGCCCATCCAGATGTGCTAGCCGCTACTCAGGGGGTTCAGGAAACCTTAAAAGGGAGAGGCAGAGTTCTCTTGCGTGCTTCAGGTACCGAACCATTATTACGCGTCATGGTAGAAGGTGAGGACTTGAAAGAGGTGCATGCGCTGGCTGAACAATTAGCAGAATTGGTGAGGAAAGTAGCTTAGAGGGGTGCTTGACTTAGTCTGCAATCAGATCAGGTGATAAGCAGGCGCGCAATTGCACTGGAGATACGCCCTCTCGATCACGTGATGTCAGCCAAATCATAGACCCTTTGCGCACACTCCATGGATAGGGTTGACCAGTAAGAGCAAGCGCTGCTGCCAATCCAAGTGTGGGTTGATGCCCCACAATGATTACACTGCCTTCCGCATAGGGCCACCCTGCGACATCTAAAATAATTTCGGGATGCGCACCCGGACGACATTTCTGGTTGGTTTCAAAGCGTAGATTCAAAGCGGCCACAGTTTCTTGAGTGCGGCGGGCGGGGCTTGCGATGATGGTCCAAGGAGCGGGGACATTGACGCTAAGCCATTGTGCCATTCGTGCGGCTTGTTTTTTTCCCTTGGGTGTTAGAGCACGAGCCATATCATCAAAGCCATCTTCTGCTTCAGCGTGTCTCCATAAAATTAAATCCATGACGCGTTCCTTATTGGGGTCTTATTTTTTCCAGGGTTCAGGCGATCGCTCAAGTCGCAGACGGGCTTTTTCTAATTCCTGCATTTTGATGAAGCTTGCTCCAGCTGTGAAACCACGCAAAGTTGCTGCAATTTCTTTTTGAGTTTTTGTGCGAGGAGTCAACTGTATGATGAGTCGCTCGGTAGTGGCTGCATCATTCAAGCTCCCCAAAATATCTTGAAGAGATGAGAGGGCATCAATCCATCGGCGGGTGCGATCTTTACGACCAAACACGGGGGCCAGAAAATCGCCTGAATAACGCAGCTTTTTAAGCGTGATCCGCCAAGCATGTCTCGCTTCAATATCTAATTGCGTGAGTGATTGTGCATCTACATCAGCACGCCGCGCACGTTTACGCAGCACTGTGCGCGCAAACTCAGGTAAAGCTTTTTTTCCTGAGGGTTTTATTGGGTTTGTTAAGGGAATAGGCGCACGCAGGTGGCAGGCCAAACGACCCAACTGCAAAAGCATGGCGGGCATATCTTTAGACTGCAGCGCATGAGCGGCGCGCTGCTGAGCTTCTTCCCTGGCTGCGAGTGCCTCATCGGATAACCATCTGAGTCCAGGTTCGTTGGGCATGCTCGATTTTAATGCAGGCAAAGTCTCAGCTAAGAAAACATCCCAGTCGCGTGCAGGTCCCAGTTCGCTCATGAGTGAGCGAAGGCCATTGCGCAACGGCAAAGCAGCATCCATGGGAATGACTGAACGAAATACCCCAAATGTCGCGCGCAGCCGGCGAAGCGCAACACGGGCCTGATGGATGAACTCGGTGTCCTCGCCAACGATGGCTCCAGCCCAATTGCGTTGCAATTGTTCAAGTGCAGTCTCAATAAACAGCGCACAAGCTTCTGAGGGTTCGATTGCGCGAGGAAGATTTCCAACTTGCATGCGCTTGGGGGTTTGTGTGATTCCGGTATGCAAACTGTAACCGCGTTCGGCCTTACTTCTGATTTCTGGCCGTAAAGCGATGTCTGGCATAAAGCCTAAAGCAATATCGAACAAAACTTCTGGTCTGCCTGATTTGAGTTCTAGTTCTATTTCACAAATGAGATCAGATTTGTTTCTGGCTTCGATGACGCCTTGATCAAGAGCTAACTCGATTTGGCTTCCATCTGGTAAGACTAATAAACGCGACCAGCGACGAAATCGTGTGCGAAAGAGAGGTTTGAGCAAATCGGCGTGAAGGTGTCCAGACAATTTGTCCCTTATGCTCGCATCGGTGACTGCATCAAAGTTTAGTGTGATGCCATCGCTGGGGTATTCCCATTCGGTGCGTTGATGCAAACCCCCAACGGTATTACCGCGAGTTTTCACTGTTTGTACCCATTTGGAACCCGCTTGCCGCATCCTGACAGCAATGCCCTCCGCTTGAAGCTCAAGCTTTTCGGTATCAAAGTAAATAGCATCTAATTCTGATATCACGGCTCTATGAGGCGAAATGGGCCGTAGACTAGGATGTCGTTTGAAGCGCTCAATTTGATTTTCAGGGAGTGACAATTTCAATTCGACTTCCAGAAAACCTTTTGAGGGAACCGGAGTTTGAGTCAGCGTCATATGTTTATGTGATTCTTATCGGGAGGCAAGAAGCTTTAAGTTTGATCGGGGTTCTGCTTCGTTGCTCGCTTCTTCATCATGAGATAGGGTTGATGCTGGCACGGTACCCATTTGAGCTATTTCGTGAAGCAAAAAGGTTTGTGCAGAAAAAGGACGGCTCCGCCCGGGGCTTCGGCGTTTGTAAGTCCCATCTTTATCCATCATCCACGTTTGTGTGTTGTCGCGCAGGTAGGCACGTAATCCCTCGCGCATGATTCTTCGCTTTGCAGCTGGATCTAATACGGGGACACAAATCTCGATGCGTTTGAAAAAATTGCGAGCCATCCAATCGGCACTAGAGAGCCAGATGCTATTGGCACGATCATCTCTAAAATAAAAAATTCGGGGATGCTCTAAGAACCGACCGACGATAGAACGAACGCGAATATGATCGCTGACCCCTGGGATGCCAGGTCGTAAGGTACAGATGCCGCGCACAATAAGTTCAATTCGCACCCCTGCCTGGGATGCCTCATACAGTGCTTGGATGATGCTGGGCTCTTCTAAGGAATTCATCTTGGCAACGATCAATCCCCCGCGCCCGGCTTTGGCGTGATCAGCTTCGCGATGTATGGCGGCAATGAGTTGTGATTGCAGTGTAAAAGGAGATTGTAAGAGACGCTGAAGTGGCGCGTGCTGCCCTAAGCCTGTAATTTGCAAAAAAACTTCGTTGATATCAGAGCAGATTTCCGGTTGGCAGGTAAAGAGACCAAAGTCAGTGTAAAACTTGGTGGTACTAGAGTGGTAGTTACCAGTGCTGATATGAGCGTAGCGCTTGATGATCCCATTTTCTTTGCGGACCACCATAGACATCTTTGCATGGGTTTTGTAGCCAACCACTCCGTACACTACATGAGCTCCTGCCTGCTCAAGGCGAGCTGCCCAGTTCAGATTGGCTTCCTCGTCAAAGCGGGCCATGAGTTCGATGACTACAGTGACTTCTTTGCCTTGCTGCGCAGCACGAATTAATGCTTCGATCAGCTCAGAATCCGTTCCTGCTCGATACACCGTTTGGCGTATGGCCATGACATTTGGGTCTTTAGAGGCAGTCTGAATGAATTCAACAACAGGTGCGAAAGACTGAAAAGGGTGATGCAGAAGCACATCTCTTTTTCGGATCGCAGCATACAAATCCCCACCTGATGGAAATTCGCGCGGACGAGCCTGAACAAAAGGTGTGAATTTCAAATCCGGGCGGTCAACCCACTCCGGAACCTGGTTCAGTCTTACCAAGTTCACTGGGCCGTCAACGCGGTAAAGGTCTTCATCGCTTAACCCAAAAGTCTTTAATAGAAATTTGGTCATGCTATGTGAGCATCCCTCTGAGACCTCAAGTCGCACCTCATCGCCAAATTGCCGGTGGCTTAATTCAGACTGAACGGCAATTCGAAGATTTTTGATCTCTTCTTCTTCTAGCATTAAGTCACTATTACGCGTCACTCTAAATTGGTGGCAGCCATTCACTGTCATGCCTAAAAATAATTCACCAACATGCGCGTGCAGCAGCGAGGAGAGGAATACAAAGCCATGTTGGCATCCTGATACTTCCTCAGGGAGCTTAATCACTCTGGGTAGGGCTCTGGGTGCTTGAACAACAGCATTGACCGATTCCCTTCCGAAGGCATCTCGTCCTTCTAATTCAATTGCAAAATTTAAGCTTTTGTTAAGGATACGAGGGAAAGGATGGGATGGGTCTAGGCCAATCGGGGTTAATACAGGCAAAATTTCTTTGCGAAAAAAATCTCTTGCCCACAAGCGCTGAGCATCATTCCAGTCACTTCTTCGCAAGAATCGCACCCCTTCTTGGCTGAGGTCGGGCAAAATTTTATGGTTGAGAAGGTGATACTGGTGCTGAACTAAATCACGTGTTTGTCGCGAGACCTCGTTAAAAACCTCTTTAACGGAGAGGCCGTCTGCACCGGGCCCAGCCTTGTATTTAATTTGTTCGCGCAAGCCCGCAATCCGGATTTCGAAGAATTCATCCAGATTGCTGCTGACAATACAAAGGTAGCGCAGCCGTTCTAGCAGGGGAACTTTGGGGTCTTCTGCAAGCTCTAGAATGCGACGATTAAATGCGATGAAACCAATTTCCCGGTTGAGTAAATGCTTGGGCCGGGGTAGAGCATGAGTCATGAGGATTGCTGTTCAGTCAAACATAAGCCCCTAATATTGCTCTTGATTTGCCATTGTGGGAAGGGGGTCAAGAAGTTTGATTTCACTCTAACGCATCCTCTCATTGTTACGCCGTCATCGTTTTGCAATCGAACTGATTTATTTTATAGGGTCATCTGCCTAAGAAAGACTGGTTAAGCCATGTTTCAAACACAGATTTTTGAAAAAAAAGAGCGTCCACGATTAAAAGTTGAGTTCGCTGCCACGCGTGAAGATGTCTTAGAGGCTCAACGTTTGCGTTGGCGCGTGTTTGCTGAAGAGTTTGGTGCGCGACTACAGTCCGATGTTCCTGGTATTGATCAAGATCAGTACGATCCATTCTGTGAACATCTGTTGGTTCGAAATACCGCCACCGGAGAGGTTGTTGGAACTTACCGAATTCTTGGTGGGGATCGTTCGTTAGAGGCGGGCGGTTTTTATTCCGAAACTGAATTTGATCTCACCCGTATTACCCACATGCGTTCACAAATCATGGAAATGGGGCGTGCATGTGTGCACCCTGATTATCGCAGTGGCGCTACGATTACCTTGCTTTGGGCGGGCTTGGCTGACTTCATTTTGAGAAATAATGTTCAGTATCTTCTGGGGTGTGCCAGCGTGCCGATGCATGATGGTGGTCAATATGCTGCAGCTGTTTTTCGCCGTTTAGAGCGTGATCGAATGGGTCCCGCCGAGTGGCGTGTTTTTCCTAAATGCCGTTTGCCGCTCGAAAAACTAACTGGTGAAGATAGTGCAGACATTCCCGCTTTGATACGGGCCTATTTGCGCATTGGTGCGGTTGTTTGCGGAGAGCCCGCATGGGATCCAGACTTCAATACAGCTGATTTATTGTTGATGTTGCCTACATCAAAAATTGATCATCGTTATGCCCGACACTTTTTGGGTAGTGCAGAAGTCGACCGAATCCTATAAAGTCCTCAGGCAATTTGGCCCGGGTGGCCGGGCGCATGGCGTCCAGCCCGTTGTTTTGGAGTTCAGGACGTTTTGAGTGACCTTTCCACTTTAGCAGCAGTTGATCTCGGATCTAATAGTTTCCGCTTGCAGATTTCTCGACTGGTTGATGGCCAATTCTATTCGCTTGATTCCCTCAAGGAATCGGTTCGATTAGGGGCCGGGCTCGGTGCAGACAAACGTTTAGACGATGATTCTTGGGCTCGTGCCTTGGCTTGCTTGCAGCGATTTGGTGAACGTTTGCGCGGTTTCTCTCCAGGTGCTGTTCGCGCTGTAGGAACCAACACCTTGCGAGTAGCCAAGAATGCCTCAGTCTTGTTGGCTCAAGCAGAACAAGCATTGGGTTTTCCTATAGAAATCATTGCGGGTCATGAAGAAGCTCGTCTGATCTATCTAGGTGTTTCTCATGCATTGCCGCGCAGCCATGAAAAACGTTTAGTGGTCGATATTGGGGGTGGATCGACTGAACTGATTATTGGAAATCGTTTCAAGCCCTTGCGTCTTGAAAGCCTATTTATAGGTTGCGTGAGTCATACCCGTAAATATTTTCCTGATGGAAAAATCACTACCAAGGCGATGAAAGCAGCCGAATTAGCGGCAGCAACGGAGCTTCAAACCATTCGTGGTGAATTTGATCCTTCGCACTGGTCGCAAGCTATTGGTTCTTCTGGAACTGCTAGAGCTATCTCTGAGGTCTTGGAGCAGAAGGGCGGTCTGACAGGCCTCATCACCTCAGAAGGTATGGAGCAGTTACGTGAACAGATTTTGCAGTGTGGAGATGTCAGAAAGTTAGATCTACCCGGCTTAAGTGATGAGCGCGTTCCGGTATTTCCAGGTGGATTAACGATCATGAGCTCGGTGTTTCATGAGCTTGGTATTACCTCTATGCAAACCACAGATAGTGGCTTGCGTGAAGGGGTGCTCTTTGACATGCTGGGTCGTTTTGAACATAAAGATGCTCGAGATGCGACAGTACGTCAACAAATGCGCCGCTACCATGTAGATGTTGCGCAGGCCGCCCGCGTTGAATCTCTGGCGCTTCAGTTATACGAAGAGGCGCTTGAAAATAATGGGGATGAAGCCGATCGGCATCTGCTGTCTTGGGCGGCCAGGTTGCATGAAATGGGCTTATCAATTGCCTACAGCGGATACCACAAACATTCAGCCTACATTGCGCAAAATGCTGATATGCCAGGGTTTTCTCGCGGTGATCAAAATCATTTGGCGCTACTATTATTGGCGCAACGCGGGGGAATGGCAAAACTCCTCCCCTTTGTTACCCGTAATGAAGATTGGTTGCTCATATTGTGTTTAAGGTTGGCCGTGCTATTTCATCGTGGTAGAGCAGATCTTACCTTGCCGCATTTGCGCATACGCGGACGCGCTCAAGGGTGGGTGGTAGAGATTGATTCAGAATGGAGCGCAGCAAATATGCTCACACAAGCGAATTTGGAAGCCGAACAAGCTGGTTGGGAATCCGCCCCATTCTCATTGAGAATCAAAAACTTGCGAGTTGATTGATATCTTCAATATGAACCTGGCGTAAATTCTTACGGAAACGTCAGGTCATAGGATTGTCACAAAAAGTTGATACGCTTTTCGCATATAAAGTTTATTTTTCTTGTTCTGCAACGCTGTTTCACATCCTTCTTCCTACCCTTCCTGGAGCTCTATCCATGGTATTTTCCTTAAGATCACTCGTTATTTCTTTGGGTGTGGTTTCCGCCCTCGCAACTTTCTCCGCCGCAGCGGTTGATATCACTGGTGCTGGTGCAACATTCCCTTATCCCGTTTATGGTAAGTGGGCAGAAGTTTACAAAGCTAAAACCGGTGTAGGCCTAAACTATCAGTCCATCGGTAGCGGTGGCGGTATCAAGTAGATCAAAGCCAAGACCGTTGACTTTGGCGCATCCGACA
>Ga0114962_10000312_pt1 | contig 42232 bp, 39 predicted proteins | sample C_130820_MF_Meta_FD_87017 | JGI IMG/M metagenome (GOLD analysis project Ga0114962, IMG submission 87017) | Freshwater microbial communities from Lake Croche, Canada to study carbon cycling - C_130820_MF_MetaG | ecosystem: Environmental > Aquatic > Freshwater > Lake | place: Lake Croche, Canada...
CCCAAAAGCCATCCTATTTACGAGGAAATCACGACCCTTCCCACCATCAAGGCCTTTCTCAAGTCCAAGGGCTTAAAGCCTTTAAGTGGCAAAGAGAAGCTCCTCGAACAACTGAAAGGTGTGGTGGCGATTCCGCTACGGAAGCCGAAGATTGTCCGAGCCGCGGCACAATCGCTGACTGCGTTGCACGATTTTCTCAGACGGTTCGTTCAGGAGAAGTGGGATCTGTTCAAGAACTGTTCTGCGGTACTTCTGGAGAACCAGCCGGCCTTCAAGAACCCCCATATGAAGTCGGTGCAGGTGTTGCTGTTTGCCGTTCTGCGAGAATGGTTTCTACGGACTGCCTTTACTGCTTCTACTGCAGTAGTCAATACTATCCCCGAATTTCACCTCGTCCATGCTAAGAAGAAGGTAGCGGCGGAAGCAGGAGATGCGGGGTATGCGGCCAGGAAACGGGGTTCTGAAGAACGGGTGGAAACTCTTTTTACGAGCGGCCAGGTGAAGGGCGACCCCTTTCTAGAACAGTTTAGGGCAGCTAAAAAGCGTTCTGATATGGCGGATGCATTGTGCATGTGTGTAGATTTTCTCAATCCCAAGTAAGGATGCGAGGAAGAATACGAACTCGACGGGGAGGTCGCCGCAAATCCAAGCAGTCCAAACGATCCAAGCAGTCCGTTGCAAGTCTCCGCAATGCAGACTACCCCGATCTTCTTCAGTTCCTAGAGACACATAAAAAGAGTGATCTCTGCGCCCTCTATGAAAAGCTGCAGATTGCCCACGATGGCCGCGTCGCCTATTTCCTGCAACAGAAGGACAAGACCGTCCTCGATCTCTCCTTTCGACTCAAGAACGGCCTTCTGGAAGGATGGAAACTGCGAACCCATAGCAGCCCCTTGAAAGTGGCAAAAATCATCGACACCTACTATACGTGGGATCCTTCGCAGATCAAGAAACCGAATGATATTCGTGCGCTGGATTCAAAGATACTGGATGCTATTCAGCGACGATTAATAACACAGTTTCCGCTTTGCAGGAGCCCCGTTATCATAGAACAGATAAACAGTATACAAGAGATTGCCGTGGAATAATCGAAGCTTAAATAATCCATGGTCTTCCAGGATATGAACGAGCCCATCACGATTCATGATATGCAATCGTTCGCCGAGTCTCTGGTGGAGCCTCGGATGAGCAGTGATATCGGAAATGTGATTGATCTCGGCACGGACGGTGGCAGCCTAGGGGATGATCTCGGGTTTGGATTATTGACGAACAGCAAGGTGATGAATACCGGCACCAAAACCATTTCGGTTGCGGCGGCTCCGTCGTCGTCCTCTTCCTCTTCTTCCTCCTCCTCTTCGTCTTTGTTCTCTTCCTCGGGTCCCGATATTACGGTCGGCACATTGGAGCCCCTGGAGCCCATCTCCTTTGATCTCCCGACGTCCTCTGAATCAGCCTTTCCTGAAGTCAGCGTCCGCCGTGATACGGCGGACAATGCCCAGACGGCCACGGGACCCGGCATTCAGCTGTCGGCGCCCACGAAGCGTCTGACGCCCGAAGAGGAGCGAGCCCAGAAGGCCGAGCTCATTAACAAGCTCAATCGCCTGGAAACCAAGGGCTTCACGATCTCCAAGCGCTTTACGATGGACAACTCACTCGATGAAATCAAGCAGGAGTTCGAGCGTCTCATGGACGCCCGCAACCTGGAGTCCTCCATCAAGTTCCAGCGGCAGATGATGATGGGTGTGGTGACCGGCTTGGAGCTCATGAACAATAAGTTCAATCCCTTTGACTGGCAGTTGGAGGGCTGGAGTGAATCCGTGCACGAGAACGTGGATGACTATGATGAGGTGTTCGAAGAGCTCTACGACAAGTACAAGGGCAAGGGGCAGATGCCGCCCGAGGCACGCCTGCTGTTCATGATGGTCGGTTCGGGCTTCATGTTCCACATGAGCAACTCCTTTTTCCGTCAGAAGATGGGCAACATGACGATGGACGATATTCTGAAGAACAATCCGGCCTTGGCAAAACAGATGGCCGCGGCCGCGGCGCAGGCCGCGGGACCCGGCTTTGGCAACTTCATGGGAGCCGCCATGGGGGCACCGCCTATGCAGCAGCCTAGCTTCCAGCAGCCCAGCTTCCAGCAACCCAGCTTCCAGCAACCCAGCTTCCAGCAACCCAGCTTCCAGCAGCAACAGCCCCCTAGTTATCCGTCTAGCTTTCCGAGCGCCGCTCCAGGAGGTTCCACCGGCGCCTTCTTTAATGCCCCCGCAAGCATTCCCCAGCCCCCTCTTAAGCGCCGTGAAATGGCACCTCCCAAGGGGGTCGATGACATTCTGCAGACCTTTCAGGAAGTCCGTCAGGCGGAAGTCAGCAGTCATCCGATCTTCTCACCCCCTCCTATGCAACAACAGTCGCCCGCCGCAGCGGCTCTTTCTGAGATCCAGAGCATTCACAGTGAGGACATTGCCAGCCAGGGCACCGCGGCGACGGGCAAGAGTGGGCGTCGGCGCAAGGTACAGCTTCCCGTCGGCAATTCGATGTCCCTAAACGTCTAGAGCCTCAGCCGAAATCGGTTATGCAAAAATCGAAGAGGGGTTCTCAGACGCAATTGGCGGCCTACTAAAAACTTATACTCGTCCAATTCACCCCACCCCAGATTATAGCGAGTTCGAAACAGATTTTCTAGTCGAGTTAGACCCGTCGTTTCGCGGCGAGCCTCCAAATACTCCTCACTCGCTTTCAGTGTTCGAATGAGCATCTCTTTCCGTGCGTGTATGCTCTCCAGATTTAATCGCATCTCTTCCAGAAACTGCAGATAGGTCTGGTGCACCCGACGTTGAAAGGCTTTGTTCACTCGGTTCCACCGAACTCGCTTCTTTTTCAGTTGTTTGTAATCGGATTGAAAGGCGGGTGATCGTACCGGCGCCGTCGGTTCCTCGTCGACCTGGGGTAGTTCGCCGGTGATAAGAACGCGCTGACAGGTTTGACACGCAAAGGCGTGGTCATTGTAGGTGTTATAATCCGCCTGGAGTCGTCGGATGCCACAGGTCGAATGGACGGCATGGCAGCCACAGGGGTATTCGAGGCGTCGATCGGTCGCTTCCAAAGGGGCATTGCAGAGGACACACTCCGTCATTCTGATGGTAGTACTGGAGGAGCTTTATATAGTTTTATTACCTTGTTCTACAGGGTAATAAAACTTATGTGAGAGGCGGGATTCGAACCCGCGCGGATTTCTCCATTCCGTCTTAAGCGGAATCGCTTAACCGAGCTTGCATACCCTCACAAATAGTATTATTTATATGCCTTTAAGTATCTTATCTAATAACTATGCATCTGTGTACACCTCTAGATGTGCTTCAACAAATTCGCCACCTCGCACATGGCACAAATATCAATGCTATCTGCAGCCTCCGACAGGGTTTCAATGATAGCATTCGCCTCCTCGCTGTCCTGGTCGTACTGGATGAGCAGATACTCTTCGGCCGTCAGCTCCATGCCGTGGGCGCGAATCCTGGCCAAGGCATTCACATCCTTCGCCGCCGGCTCGGTCTTCTTGGAACGGGCGCTGGCCAGTTCCGTCTTGGCCGCCGGCTTGAGCCGAGCCACCGCTGCGTCAAAGGTATCGGTCTCCTCCTTTGTCCTCTTTAAGCGGGCGGTACGAGCCTTCACCATGGCGGCGGTGATCTTCGGTTCCTCACCCGGAGCCACCGAGATCGCCTTCAGCCTCTTGATAAAGGCCTTGTCGAGTTCCTTGCGGGCATTTCCCTCGGCCGCCCGCCGCTCATTCGAGCTCGTGTACTTCTGGATCGCATCTACTTCTGCCGAGGTTGGGCTACGCTTCAGCAGCGCCTTGTACGGGCGAATACGAATCGTATGCCAGATCTCATTCTTGGACGCGGACGCTACGTTCGCCGGCACCATCTCCTTCTCTTCCTTTGTCAACTTGCGCCCCAAGGCCTTCTCGAAGTTGGCCAGAATGCCCTTTATACGTTCCGCCCCCGTTTTCTTAGCATGCCCCTTCGAAATCGTTTCCAACACCTTGGCACGCGCCGCGTTGGCACCGAGCGCATTCGCCAGAACAGGGTACGAGTTCACGATCTTCTTATCAGCCGCCGTAAGTTCCTCGAGATCGAGCTCATTGGCGTAGCCCTTGTAGACATTCGCCTTCTTGGTCTTCGGAGCCGCCGCGGCCTTGGGACTCGCCTTCTTCCTGCTCGTGCCGGCCGGCACGAGCTTCGCCTTCTTGGTACGGAGCGCCTCATTGGGTGAATTCTTGTCGGCCATATCTACTACTAGTGGGTATTTTTTAGCCGGAGGATCAATGAAGGAGGCTCATATTCGCCACATAGACCATTGTCGGATCGGCGAACTTCGACCGTTTTTCCGCATCTTTCTTGGCCTGTTCGGCCGCCGAATCGTAGCGCCCCTTCTTTTCATTCAAGCGTCGGAAGATCTCCATCTCCTCGGGCGTCATGCCAGCGGCCGGCGGCTTTCCATCGGCTGCCTTTGTATCTTTTGTGCAGGTCGCCCCCGAGGCTCCGCCCTTGCCGAGAATGCAGAAGGCCGAATTCTCATTGAAGAGGTAGCCGAGCGTCAGAACCACGAAGATAGTCAGCCAAAAGGAGACGAGCAGATTACGCGTGGCCACAAAGAGCACCACAAAGATGAGCAAGCGCCGAACCCAGGGGTGCTGAAAAAAGAGCTCCTGCTCCTTCGAAATCTCCATGGCAATGAAGCGACCCCCCAAGTTCAGAATCAACATCATAATCCCCACAAAATACAAGTTACTATTGAAAACACCGAGAATCGAATCAATCGGACTCATAGTTCCTATCAGTCCCAATGGTTGTGCAATAAGTCCCGGAAGGCTCATCTCTGTTATTAGAGTCGGTTAGTTTGCGGTCGATGCAAAGGGGGTGAGGAGCGTATGCATGTCGGCCAAATAGAAGAAGACTACGAGGGCTACAAGAATCCCTACACGGGGTGACCACAGCATGGCCGCCAGAACAAGTGCCGCACACAGAAGGCGCCACCCAGGATACATATAGAGGGTAATGAGCTTGGGATCGTACTCCATTTCAAAGACCATGCTGTACATGACAAGTATGACGGCTAATCCTCCAATAAATAGAGTTTGCAGGGCTCCGTCAAATGTAACCGTGTTGGACATTTCTCCTCTGGTTGACTGTTAGAATTATTTATACTAAATGGCATCGGAGGATCAGATGCACGAGTGATGACCGCTTTTAGCGGTCATCCATCATTTTATTTTCAGATCAACACTGCTTCCAAAGGAAGCAGTGTTGATAACATAGTCCCGACCCGAAGGGTCGGGACTATCAGAGCTGTGCTATAAGATATTGCTAAGCAATATCTCAATGAGCACAGCTCTTTATTTACCACTGCCACTATGCTTCATAAGTGTGTCACTATCATCTTGAATAGCATCTGTATTAATCCGATCATCTAGAATCCGCTCGGGTGTCTCCCCCAAGACCTGTTCAACAAACCAGCGGCTTCCCTGTATCTCCCGATTCTTCTGACCGGTAAACCCGTCGATTGCACCGAGACGAGGAGAGGAGTGCACTAACAGTAACAGGACGACTGCCGTAAGAAGGCCATAGAGTGTTCCAAGAGAATAGCAGACAGATGCGACGGCTCCGATGGCTACAAGACGCCCCAGCACAGTATCGACATACCGAGAGAGGGTGGGCGAGATCTGATCCACAAAGGCAATGAGCACGAGCATAAGTGTCCCGTAGATCAAATGAGGAACGGAATCAAGTTGCTTTAGAAGGGCATCAATGGGAGAAACAGCTCCACCGCTCTGATTGCTGTATTGGCTTGTCTGCATGGCCATCGCGGACATCTCTAGAATCAGATGTGATATTCTCCATCTTAGGTAGGGTCGATGAACTACTGTTCGTTGGAAGATGCATTTGGATCTCCGGGATGTTCCTCGGATGCAGGAGCCAAGGAAGCACGGAAAGAGGAGCGCCGCAAGGCGAAGCGTTGCAAGGGGCCCCAGGCCACCTTTTTAGGGCTGGATCCTGATCGCCAGAATGTCGAGAAAACGCCCTGTGTGCCGGCCATGAATCCGCAGATCGGCCTCCGACAGCACGTACCGGTTACGGCGAATCAGGCCGATCTGGAACCGTTTCAGAACCAGAGCTGTGAAAGCGAGCCGCTTCGGAAAGACCAGGACAGGGTCTTGGCCTTTGAGATGGCAGAGAATGACGATGAGGCGATCATTGCCCATCAGCGCAAGTATGAATGGCGGCCTCGTGACGACGGGGATCCCGTGGGCGACAAACAGCGAGCCACTCGCCCTAACCCGGCATCTCTTGTTTCGGGCGCCCTGAGTTCCTTTTTTGGAAAGGATCCGATGGAGGAGAGGGCTCCGAGCGGTGGTATGGCCGGTCTTTTCTCCACGGGCATCCCAACCAATGATGGATTTGCAGACTATATCCCCGACTCTAAGAACTATTTAATGGAACCCAATTTTACGTCGTCGTTTACCATGACACCTGGAGCCAAGGCGAATGCACCGACCTTGCCCATCCCTTCGGTTCGTGATGTCTGGAAGCCGACGGCGTACAACGGTGCCAATACCTCCTTTCTTGAGCGACTTCCTCCTGCGGGCGGCACCTATCCGAAGGACGGGGGGGTCTCCCACGAGTCGCTCAGTCGGAAGATCGATTCTATTATGGAACGGCTGGACAGCATGGGCAAGCGCAGCCCTGAACAGACACAGACGGATATTCTTCTATTCGTCAGTAGCGGTATTTTTGTCCTCTTTATGATGGATTTGCTGGTACGGAAGGGGTCTTCTCTTAAGTTTTTGAAGGGGTTTTAGTCGTTATTGGCACTTGCCAATGCCTTCTTTGCAGCTCGTTTAAGTGAAGCGGGGCCTGATGCAGGAGGAGGGGGGGTACCTGGAGGACGGGCACCAGGAGGGGGGAAAGGAACGGGTGGGGCTCCAGCTGCAGAGCCGAATGCGGCAGGAGGATTACCAGGTGCAGATCCTGCGGCTGCAGTAGGAGCGCCACCTGCAGGAGGAGTACCAGCAGGAGGAACAGCAGGAGCACCAGCAGGAGGAGCAGGAGCACCAGGAGGAGCAGCAGGAGGAGCAGGAGCAGGCGCAGAAGGTTCGGGCTTTGTCTTGATATAGATTTCCAACTCATCCGCAGATGTAATCTTTATGCTCAGATCCTGCATTGTAATGCGCCGTTCTTGCAGCGTTGTAATTAACTTTTTAATGGAATAGGGCTCCTTAAAATGCGTCTTGCTTAGATCCCCTTCCACTTTTATTTCAACCGAAGAGACTTGACCAATCGTTTGAAGGATTTCGCCATAAAATTTATAGAGTTCATTATCATTTGATAATTCATTATAGTAGGAATTAAAGTCTGATTTAGAAGCGGCCGTTGTAGACAATTTTTGAATTAAGTCTTTTAATTCTGTAAATCGTGTCTTGTCAATACCCAGGGGTAAACCACCTCCTTGTTGCTGGCCGCCCCCGCTCATCGGCTGAATCGTACCCTCTGCGTGCGGAAGCAGCGAGGCCTGCGGATTAAATCCTTGCATTCTCTTCGTTGTCCACTTTTTAAAGAGAACCTAAATTCCCTGTTCTGAGACTTCCAGAACTATGGAGCAACCCTATGCATCGGATCCTCAGACGAGACGCCAGAAGATTCACTGCAAGCCCGAGCTGATCATTGCATCGCTCCAACGGTTCTATGCCACCTATCCCGATATGACGAAGGTCATGCCGTATCTGGTCGGGGATGCGGAGATTTCGTTGCGCGTGATCGACTGGTTTGTAACCAAGTTCAGTCGCAAAAACTTTACCTCCTATGAGTTGAACGGCCAGCGCTTTGTTGTCTACAAGTCCTATAAGGGTCAGCTCGACGCCTATAACAAGCAGTATTTTGATACGAACTGTCGGCGCGAACGAATCCAGTTCAGCATCAAGGACTATGAGCCCTTTATTACGACCATCGGAAAACTCAACTTCTTTCGCTGGGCTCTGGAAACCCATTTGTTGGACTATATTGAGTCTAACAAAGAGGAGTTGAAGGCGGGCTACAATCAGTTCTTGAAAGAGACCACGCAGGCGCACAAGTCCTCCACGCCGGTCTCCACCACCAGTGAGATCTCGACCGTGAGCGCCGAGACACTGGCTCTGGCGCCCCCGAAGGGCACCCGCCGCCGTCGGACAAAGCAGCAGGCCTCCTCTCTGAAGCAGCTGCAGATCAACACGGAGAACTTTGTAGAACTCTCTTTCGATTAATAGAGGGGGACATCAGGTTGGGCGCCGAAGGCGCCCAACCTGCCTCCCCCTTACCCCCTGTTTATGTATATTCTCTGCAATTCCTATGTATACTGATAAAAATCTAATTATATCCCTCATTAGAGGGATATAATTAGATTAAATTTATAGTAAGCGGTAGTTTATATTCTTACATTCGAACAGATATATGTTTGTACACACTCTCCAGTTCTTAACGGCAAAAATATTAGACATCGGACTTGTCACCGTCTACTATTTCTGCATTGGATTCGGACTCAGTTCATTAATTGACAAATGGCTCGGGGATTTTACAGCCGATGACTATACATCTAAAAATTCATTTCTGATTTTTCTAGAAATTGTCTTCCATCTATTCTGCCTCGGCATTCTGAGCTACATTCTACGCAATCTGATTGAACGCATCCCCTATCCACTGGAAGGATATGGCGGATTCCACCACATCCGGCTAAAGGAAGTCCAGGGCGGAATTGTCCTTTCCTTCGTGCTCATCTTTTTCCAGAAACACTTAACGGATAAGATTGAGTATCTCAAAACACGTGTTCTCGGCTAATACTCCCGCACAATGCGCCGCACAAAGGGCTCCAGTTCCCCCTTTGTCCACCCCATCCCTTTCAGTTGTTCAAACAGTTCCAGTGCACTTCCATTGAGTTTATGAATCCGACTTATAAATTCGGACGTCAAGAACGGATAAAAGGCTGTTAATGCAGTGGACATAAGCGTTCCTCCGTTCACAATGTAGAGAAATCGCAACGTGCCACTGTAGGCGCCCTGCAGAAATTTCAAAATACGGAAAGAGACCTGCATCTGGAGAATATGTTTGGAGGCCAGGTGTTTGCAGTCCATGATCCAGCCCCAGCCTCCGCTAACGTCAATTTGTTCCAGTTCCCCCGTAATATGTTGTATAATCGCATCAGGATTCGAGTAATCCTTTACGTGCTTATACGAAGTATAGAAGACAGGTGTAAGCCGTCCATGGAGTACACGACTTGTCATGGGCTCAAAGGAGTGGGTGAGGGGGTCTTGAAGACACGCTCTACAGGCCATGATCGGCTTACTAGAGATTTGAATTTGTAAGGATCCTCTTGGACTCATTTACAATTGGCAGGGGCACGATAGTCTTTTTGAATGTCATCGCGCAAGGGTCGCATCTGGGTCGCGGCCTCCGCAATCTGTGTGAGATCCGTTTGATTCAGAAACCGATTGTCGATGGAACGGGTCATGAAGGAACGGGCTTCTCGAACCCCTTCTGAATCCTTGTCCTCAAACACAACGGACTGCAGTTCTCGTACGGCATTGCGGCTGTCATAGCTCGTATCGTATTTGTCAAAATAGGGGTTCATGCCAAACTGAGCCCCGTCCTGGTCGAACCGGGGTTGTCCTCGATAGTCTCGTTCCACAAAGCGGCTGTTAATGGGATGAAAGTCCTGAAAGACGGGAGCCGCATTTGGATCGGGACGGTTCTGGACACCGTATTTTCCGTCCGTTTGCCATAATTCAAAATTCCGGGCATTGGCCGTGTCTCGGGTGGAGGCCTCCCGTCTGGATCGGATGCTCATTGACTGGGGGGGCAACAGCAGTGTTGTATACAACGGAAAGACAGGCTGTGTCATTCTCTCCCTGTTCATAGAACCCGTTAAAATTTACATTCAAGTTCCGCCTAAGGGGTCTCTACACTATTCCCCTAATGATCCTGGTTCCCTTCACCCGTACGACTGTTCTGAAGAACAAGAAAACCGTTCATACCATTCGACTGTTGCTGGAGGGAGGGCAACGGTTCTGGGAGGAACTGGCCGATGTCAAAACCGTTCTAGAACTCAATGAGCTAGTCGCCCTGCATCAATTCGTAGAAGGCGACAAGCACTATATTCATATCGATTCGAAGGCCACCCGCATGGAGTCTATGTATGACTGGCGGGAATGCCCCGCCCATTCGGATACTCTCTGCTGGCGAACCTATCATGTTCTTCTACAGGAGGACATGGAGCCCTGGATTCCTCCCTCCGATCCTCTTCTCAAGTGCGTATTCGAACCTATCCTAAAGGACGGCTACTCTTCTAGATAGAGACCTTATGGAGATTAATCGCCATAAGACAATGAAGCGACCTGTATCCGCAGAAGCCACACCCGACGCAGAAGTTGCCGCAGAAGTGCAGCCAGACCCTTTCCGTAATCTTCTTGATGAATCGGCGCGCGATGCCTTTCGGCGCCCCTGGCACCGTTTGGAGCGGGGTCTTCGCCTCAATCGTCTCCGCATGTATGTCGAGGAGATGTCGGCACAGTGCAGCTTTACAACAGAGGAAAAGGGGAAGTTCTTTAGCTTTCTACAGAATGCGCTGGATCGCAAGCTCCTTAACACCCACAAGATTGTAGAGTATCTGCCCGAGCTCCAGAAGATCAAGAGTATTCGGGGGTTGGAAGTCCGCAGATCACCTCAAGGAGAGGCCAAGTGGGGATTTATTCGTGCCAAGAAGGTCGATGGGACACGGCGTAAAAAGGTAACGGATAAAGTTGAAGAGCAGGAGGCTCCTCCAAATCAGCCACCTCTTTGAATGAATACTCTTCTCGAACGGCTTATTGCCTGGATAACACTGATAGAGATGATGGTGGAGCCCGAGGACGGGACGCAGCTCGAGGAATGGCTGCAAGAGGCCGACGACTTGACAGAGGGAATGGAATTAGAGGAACCGGCCGCCCAGATTCTGACGGAACAGATTCTGAATGGCTATGAAGAGACCTTGCGACACAGATTTGAATCGCGATCCCTGGCAACCCCTCTCGAAACGCATGTGCGCGACCTGTGCACGCGACCCCAGCTGGAGCAGCGTACGACGGCCTGGTACAAGCAGATGGGGACACTGATCAGTGCTTCGGAACTCGGCTCTCTGTTTGGCTCCGTAAAACAGCGCGCCCAGCTCATCCTGTCCAAGGTCAATCCGGTCACCAGACCCCCGCAGCCGTTAGCGCTGGAGTCCGTGCACATGAGTGCATTCGACTGGGGCATCCGCTTTGAGCCTGTGGTCAAACAGATCTACAACTACAAATACCAGACCACGATTCAAGAACTCGGCCGTCTTCTCCATCCGACGGATCCGAGATGTTCGGCTTCACCCGACGGCATGATCGTGTCCCAAGAACGGTACGGGCGTTTGATTGAGATCAAGTGCCCCGTGACGAGGCAACCCGACGGAAAAGTGCCAAAAGACTATTACCATCAAATGCAGATGCAACTGCATGTGACGGGATTGACCCAATGTGACTTTGTCGAAGCCGTCTTCCATTCACCCTATTCGTCTCCTTTAAAGAAGGACGGACAGGGTCTGCTCTTCGGCCAAATTGCCCTCATCTATACCGTGGATAAACAAGGACTGGATCAGAACGGCCGGTACGAGTATGGTTCTGTGACCACGGAACCTCAGTCGTTTGAGCCAGTTCTGAAGGAGAACGAACGCATAGCCGAGATGATTCCCTGGAAACTGTTGGAATGGCACGAGCAGCAGGTGGTTCGCTCAGAACCCTGGTGGCAGACAGCCATTGTTGCAATGGCCTCCTTCTGGGACGATGTGGCGAAAGCCAAAGTCGATCCCTCGTTCTTGAACGAGCACGTAAAGAAAAAGACGGAGCCCGATGTCTGTTTGATTCGATTATAGGCAGTTCTTCGGAACATCGATCTTGAGCCCGTCGTCCTTGTAAAAGGAGAGCACGAGCTCCTGGTACGGGCTCGAGCAACTGTCGGGGTAGCCGCGCTTATAGTTGTTGGTCAGCTGGCGAAAATTCCCTGTTTTTTCTTGAAGTCGGTCGGTATCTACCGCATAGCAGCTGCGACTGTTTACGCAACTGAGCCCGGAATCGATCGGTTCCAGTTCATCCGCTAAGAGCATATAGTTCGATCGATTCCCGAAGTCCACGGGGCTCGGCTTATTGGGCGGAAAGTTCGTCAGAGGATCCCCTGCTACAGGGCTCGACATCATGAGATCGCCGCCTTTGCCTGCCGATTCTGCTAAGAGAGATGCATTCTTCTCCTCCGTATTGACATTCCCTGCAAGATAGTTGTCACCATTGTTCTGGAATCCCTCCGAAACATACGTCACGTATTCAAAGGCTCTTGTTGCAAAGGACTTGTTCATTCCCGTCACTTCATAACTCTGAGACCCCGTGATGGGAATATGTTGTGCAAACTCCTGCTTAGGCACAGGGCGAGGCTTGGGTGACCATTCAGGAACCCCGTTCTCCTCCTGTTGCCACCGCGGCACAAATGTAAAATTGGTGTACGGCCGATAGGGTTCTTTGAGAGCTAGGCCGCCAATGGAACCCACCACCATAAGAATGAAGAGAAGACTTAGAAAACAGACAAACGGATGCAGTCCCGTTGACATACCTGTTAATGACTTGTAATAAAAATTGATGAATAGGCAACGGATACGGAAAGCATAAGCCCTATTGCGATTCTCTCCTCTCTTCCGGAATGAGTTCTATGAATAGCATGCAAGTTATAAAGCGGGATGGATCTCGTGAAGATGTGAGCTTTGATAAGGTGCTTCTGCGTATCCGTAAGTGCGCAGAAGGGCTCGATGTCAATCCCACCCTCATTGCCCAGAAGACGCTGAGTCGCATTCACGACGGTGTGAAGACCTCCGATCTGGACGAGCTGGCTGCTCAGCTCTCCATCTCTCTGATCACCACCCATCCTGACTATGGAACGCTGGCCAGCCATATTATCGTCAGCAATCATCATAAGAATACGAATCCGAGCTTTGTAAACACCATGCGGCTTCTCGCCAACCAGTTCCACGAAAAGACGGGCTTGCCGATCACCTATCTGTCGCCTTCGTTCATGGAAGCCGTCGAGGAGTTCCAGGTCGAGCTGGATGCAGCCATTCGGCCTGAACGAGACTTCCTCTTCGACTACTTTGGTTTCAAGACGCTCGAGCGGCAGAAGTACCTGCTGCGATCCACCGCAGGGGTGACCTTGGAACGGCCGCAGCATATGTGGATGCGTGTGGCGGTGGCCTTGTGGGGATCATGGGCGACTAACCAGGTAAAGATGGCGGCGGCTGTACTCGACCAGGCTGTTCTGAAGGACACCCGAGCCCTCGCCTTTCAGCGAATTCTGGAGACCTATGAGCTTCTATCGACCAAGCAGTTTATCCATGCCACGCCGACCCTGTTCAATGCAGGGTCGGAGCGGGCACAAATGTCTTCTTGCTACCTTCAAAGTATGGCTGCTGACTCAATCTCAGGAATTTACAAGACATTGGCGGACTGTGCCCAAATCAGCAAATATGCCGGCGGCATCGGTCTCCATATTAGCGATATCCGGGCGCGGGGCTCCTATATCAATGGAAACGGGGGCTTATCGACGGGGATTGTGCCGATGCTGCGCAACTTCAATGCCACGGCGCGCTATGTTGACCAGGGCTCTAAGCGTAACGGATCCTTTGCGATCTATCTGGAGCCGTGGCACGCCGATCTGGAGGACTTCTTGAAGCTCAAGTTGAACACGGGCTCCGAAGAGGAGCGTGCTCGTGACCTCTTCTACGGCCTCTGGATCCCCGATCTCTTTATGGAACGGATCGAGACCGATGGCAAGTGGACGCTCTTCTGCCCGTCGGAAGCCCCTGGCTTGGCCGATGTCTGGGGCGCAGAGTTCAAGGCCTTGTATGAGAAATACGAGGCCGAGTGCAAGGGACGAAAAGTGATAGAGGCGCGGCATTTGTGGGAGCGGATCCTCGTCAGCCAGATCGAGACCGGCACACCCTATCTGTTGTACAAGGATGCCGCGAATGGCAAGTCAAACCAGCAGAATCTCGGCACCATCAAGTCGAGCAATCTGTGTGTGGCACCGGAGACTCTAATTCTGACCCGTAATGGTGAATCTGCCATCGAGGTTCTCTACGGTCAAGAGGTGGAGGTCTGGAACGGTCATACGTGGTCGCGCACGGTTGTGCAAAAGACAAGCGACGATGCCGAATTACTGAGGGTTCTGGTGAACGATATAGAAATCAATACATGGGATGGAACTGTAGGGCATACTGAAAAGTATGTGGACTGCACCCTGTATCACAAGTTCATTCTTCGAAATGGTGAACGTATAGAGGCCGCTGCACTTCGGCCAGGTATGCTCCTGGCCTCTTGGACAAACGAACAGGGAATTCAGCACGTTCCGACGGTACATGCAATTCACAATTACGGGCGCCACGACGTCACCTACTGCTTCAATGAGCCATTGGAGCATGCCGGCGTCTTTAATGGAATTCTGGCCGGCAACTGCACAGAAATCATCGAGTTCTCGAGTCCCGAGGAGACGGCCGTCTGCAACTTGGCGTCTCTGGCTCTGCCGGCGTACGTAAATGCGAAGGCCAAGACCTTCGATTTCGAGGCGCTAAGGCGCACCGTGAAGGTCGCCGTGCGCAACCTGAACCGCGTGATCGACATCAACTTCTATCCGACCCCTGAGACCCGCACCTCGAACATGCGGCACAGGCCGATCGGCCTCGGCGTCCAGGGCTTGGCCGATGTCTTCGCCCTGCTCCGCATGCCGTGGGAACAGCCCGCCGCCGCCCGGCTCAATCAGCTCATCTTCGAGCACATGTACTACGCCGCCCTCGAGGCATCAGCCGACCTCGCCGAACTCGAGGATCCCTATTCGTCCTTTGCCGGTAGTCCCGCATCCAAAGGTCTCCTGCAGTTCGATCTCTGGTCTCAAGTGCCGATCACCCAAGTCGAAGGCACCCTCGACTGGGCATCCCTGAAAGGTCGGATCCAGGCCAAGGGTCTTCGCAACTCCCTCTTGGTCGCCCCCATGCCCACGGCCTCCACGAGCCAGATCCTCGGCTACAACGAGTGCTTCGAACCCTTCACATCCAACATCTACACCCGCAGGACTCTGGCCGGCGAATACATCATGCTCAACAAACACTTGGTGCGCGATCTTCTCAAACTCGGACTCTGGTCAGAGGACTTAAAGAACCAGATCATCGTCCGCAACGGCTCCGTCCAGGGACTGGACATCCCTGCCGGTGTTCAGGCGTTGTACAAGACGGCCTGGGAGATCAAGCAGAAGACGCTCATCGACATGTCGGCAGCCAGGGGCGCCTTTGTCTGCCAGAGCCAGAGCCTGAATCTCTTTGTGCCCGATCCGACGCACAAGATCCTTTCGTCCATGCACTTCTATGGCTGGAAGAAGGGACTGAAGACCGGCATCTACTATCTCCGAACGAAGCCGCAGGTCATGGCGCAGAAGTTCACCATTGATCCTGAGCTACAGCGACTGGCGGAGCGCTCTGAACTGGAGCGACAGGAGAAGGAGTTCGCAGTTCCCGAGGGGTGCTTGACGTGTTCGGCATAATAAAAATCCTACAAGACAGATAGGGAGCCTCATGAATTTTCAACAGATCATAAAAGAGATTGATCGGGTTAGCGCCGATTCTACAACGCCCCTTCGACTCAATAAAAGCATCGAGGCGATTCTGAGCATCCTTAGCACTATTTTAGTTACAAAGGGTGTTCCTGGCTGGCATCGACAGGCCGATCCATCTCTCGATCTAACAGAGGAGGACGAGCAGGCGCTGCAGCCGATCGTCGATCTGATGGGTCACGGAAAGAAGGTGGGAGGGAGTGCTCCTGTTCCTGTTGAAGAGGGTACCATCTATACAATCGATGATGCCGTTCTTCGTGTTAAAAAAATGTTCGAGGCGGCGGATCAAAAAATGCAGGGCTTTTCGAAGATGCTGGGCGTTGGTGATTTTCAGAAGTCCAATGCCGCCGAGGATATAAAACTGTTAGCCCCGCCCGTCGATCTGATTAGCTCCATCTTTCCGATTACAAAACCCATCGCCCTGATTGTTCGTGAAATTCCGATTCCTGTTCGTGCAATTGCATTATTTCTGTATACAGGCGTGGAATTTATTCGCATGGCCTGGTCACTTCCAGGCCATGATGCGCCGGCTCTTCGGCAGCTCATGAGTCTCGTGATGGCGGGATTGGATGCACTGATCGGCGATTGGAAATCAGCACTTCTGTCCATTGCGGGAATGTACAGCCAGAGTATTATGTATGCGGGAATCGCAATGAAGATGGGACTACAGATCTTTCGACTCATTGATCCACAGTACCAGGAGTCGATGGTATTTGGATCACTGAGTGTTGGTAAATCACTGTTTATCGGGTTTTTCCTGCGATTCTTTCAGATCTTTGCAACGCTCGATATGCGTAAAAAAGCTACGGAGATCCTGGACAAACTATTGGAAAAAGAGAAGAAGGTGGACGAATCGATTCAGGGGGCGGACGGGACGTCACGTCCCTCTTATTATACAGACCTGACCTTTGATACCCTTCTGAACGTGCAGGCGGTGGTTCATGAACAGGCACGGAACTGTTCGGATCGATTTCAAGGGATTTTAGCAGGGGCGGATATTCTATCCTCTCCTGCTCTTGTGGTTATTTTCAGTTTACTGGATATTCCTATTACACCTGAACAGTTTGAACAGGTATGTAAGAAAAAGGGATCGTGGGCTCAAAAACTGGCCGTCGAACAGAAAGTGGCATCGAATGCTCCTGTGCAGGAACCCAAGGCCGAAGAACCCAAACCCGAAGAATTCAAACCCGAAGAATTCAAACCCGAAGAACCCAAACCCGAAGAACCCAAGGCAGAGGAACCCAAGGCAGAGGAGCCCAAACCCGAAGAATTCAAGGCTGAAGAACCCAAACCCGAAGAACCCAAACCCGAAGAACCCAAGGCAGAGGAACCCAAACCCGAAGAACCCAAGGCAGAGGAGCCCAAGGCCGAAGAATTCAAGGCTGAAGAACCCAAACCCGAAGAACCCAAGGCAGAGGAGCCCAAGGCAGAAGAACCCAAGGCAGAAGAATTCAAGGTAGAAGAGCCCAAGGCAGAGGAGCCGAAGGCAGAAGAATTCAAGGTAGAAGAACCCAAGCCACTCGCAGATAAATCGAAACCACCCCCTCTAACCACATCCACAAAAAAGGTTGCACAAACCTATGTGCAGGGGTTAACGAAAGGCGGAGGCCTTCGCCGCACTCGTAAAAAGCACATTACTTCTTAGCCTCCTCAATCTCAATACCCGCTAATCCGTGAATAAAGACCAGATACTCCTTCGGAAAGTTCCAGAAGCAGGCCACCTCCTTTACGTCTGACGGAGGGATACGACGACTGCTCGCATTGTTCTTGTGACTGAAGGCCACGATGATCTGCTGGGGCGGCAGCTCAATGCAGACATTTTCGCGACCTGTAATCCATGACTCCCCTTCTGATACCGAGACATCGTCGAACTTTCTTGCTGTCCATGCACTTTTACGAAACGTGAGGGTGGCCTCCGAAATCCGCTTGCCAAACGAGAGGCCATAGGGCGGCACATTCACGGCCGACACACCCCGCACCAGATCATACAACGCAATTGTCGTGCAAGCGGCAATTTCATTGTATCCCGTGCTGCCCTTGAGAAGCCAGGCCACCCGTCTGCGAAACGACGTCACGGGATAATGGTCGTCATCGTCCATGAACAGTACAATGTCATGGGATGCATTCTCGACACCCAGATTCCGCTTCATGCCGATGGACATGCGCCCCTGAATGGGGATGTACTTCACGGTGATCTTCGGATTGTTCACCTGGAAGCTCATAATGAGTTCGGAGGCCATCTCCGTCGAGTTCTCATTGTCTTCGACCACAATCCACTCGATCTTCTCCTTCGGATAGTCCGTCGCCATAAGATTGTGAAAGGCGATGTCAATGAGCTTCCTACGACCATACGTCGGCGTCACAATGGAGATTGGAGGACAGTCTTCCACTGTCAGAATCGGTGGGCAGTGAAAGGCACCCTTGGGCTTCTTGGCGACAGCCGTCGCCATCACCTCCTTCAGCCCCTTTATAAGTGCTGCACGGTCGTCCAAGGCTGTGTACGGCATCACAGCATCAAAGGAGGGCACATAGCCGTTCCACTCCTCAGACCAGTTCTCCACATCCTTCAAAAGCACATTCGCAAAGCCCCAGCCGACCCCCAGGAACAGGGGGATACTGAAATGGATGTTGACATCCGCATGCACCAGGGGTTCGCGCAGATCGAGGTGGCGCGGCTTGGAAAAAGCAGGGAGTTCCGAGCGGAGACCTATCAGAACGGCCTCCAGCGCCTTGACCTTCACAACCGTGGCCGGCGACCCCTTGTCGTACAGAAAGTTCAACTCAATGGCGGGCATCTGGTGAATAGAGATCCTAGTTCTTTAATTCGCATTTACAACTAGGGGCGCATGAAAACACGAAAGAATAAAAAGATACGATTCACAGGGAACCCTGTTCGAGAATTGTCATTCCTAACCTGGAAGAATAATTCAGCGCATATCGAGACCATGCGCGGCTCTTTGTGGAAGAGGGCATTGGCGCGAGAACGCACGTTCTGGAATGCGCTCGTTCGGCGAGCCCATATTAAGCAGCTTCAGAAAGACTTCGAACAGGAGTTGAAACTGACCTTAGATCCGGGTCGATTTCGGTTCTTAACGATCGGATGTGGCGCCATCCAGATTTTTCATTCAAATGGCTCCAGTTTACACTGGAAATGGGCATGGTCAACCAAAACCCACTATGTATCCGAACTCGATTTCTACGACAATAAGGCGTATTATATCACCGAAGACGAAAAGGATCGGTATGTGTCCAATCTCACCTGTCAGTCCATTGAGGGGCATATTCTGTGGTCAAAGCACGGTATTAGCGGCCAGGTGGCAGTTGTGAATGGCCTCTGCTACTATGTGAACGTGGAATACCCCTTCAATACAACGGAACTCATGTGCTGCGATGCAGAAACGGGGACAAACAATCACCTGATTTTGAAAGAACCCTCCGAAGAACGGTTTATCAGTCTTGTGAAAGAGGGCGGCAAGACACTGTACTGCAAAACGGGTACCTGGCAGGAGTGTCGTTGCTGGCGTATCGAGGGGCGGTCGGCCACCGAACTTCAGAAGGGCAGTCGCAATCAGATCCCCCTTGGCGTACTAAACAGTCGGGAGTGCGGCCTGTATATGAAGAAGGGCACGAGCCAGTGGATCCGTTTTGGCGCCCCCTTCCAGGCCTGGATCATGCCGCCTGGATCGCCTCAGTGGATCAATTTGCAGTCGGGGCATATGCTGATGATAGCCGAAGGTCGGCAAACCCTGTACTTGTGTGCGCCCCATAAAAAACCGGTGAAGATCCATTCCATTCTGGCCGGCGAGTTTATTCCGAATCCCTGGGCGAAATGGGAGGGCGCCCAGATGCAGTTTTTTTCTATCTTTACGCCTGAGCGGTTGCCCCATGCCCTTTTCGTGGCCAATCAGAGTTCGGAGCCGAAGCTCCTGCTTCCCGATCCCAAGAAGAAGTCCCCCTTTGATGATCTGAAATCGTCTATGCATCATGCGACCTCGAAGGACGGCACAAAAGTCCCGTATTTACTAGTAAAATCAGAAAAAACGCAGAAGGTAAAGGGATTATTGTGTTATGTCTATTCGGCCTACGGCAATCAGACGAATGTCGGCTGGCCGTACGAGGGATGGGCTCCCCTGTTAAAACGGGGAATAGCGATTGCCTACTGTTATGCACGGGGATCCGGCGATCGAGGAGTGGCTTGGATGGATGCAGGACAGGACATTGAGCATGACAAGACGGTGGAGGACTTCGAGGCCACCGTCCGGTCGGCGCAAAAGACGACGGGGGTTCCACCGCAGCAGACGATCATCTATGGAAGATCGGCCGGCGGCATGATGGTCGGTGCCACCACAATGCGGAACCCCGACGGCTCTCTCCATGGTGCCATGTTTACGGAGGTGCCCTTTACGGACATCCTACGGACACAGACAAACCCGACGATCAATCTGACCCCCTCGGGCATGAGTGAGTACGGCAACCCGATCAAATCACCGGTCGCCTTCGAGGCTTTGCTGCGTCTCTCTCCGGTGAACTCGATGCCAGTGGACGGCGCCCCCGGCGTGTTTGTTCTTTGCCGCACGGGTTTGCGCGACCAGCAGGTGCTGCCCTTCGAGCCGGTGAAGTTCATTCAGAAGCTCCGAGGACAACGCCAAACCGAGCCGAATAACAAGTTTTTAGATTACGAAAAAGACGAAGCTCACTCCTATTCGTGGAATACCTTTGCTCGAGAACGGGCGACGGATTTGGCACTTCTTTTTCGCTGGTTGCAAAATAAAATCTAAGACTTTAATATAAATGTCTCAGCAGAAGAAGCAGAACCAGCAGGGAGGTCGTAAGCGCCGTGGAACGAAGGGTCGTCGTCATGCCAAGCGCCGCGGAACGCGCAGGCAGCAGCGCAAGTAGGGAGCTGGACTCTTCGTCCAGCTCCGAGGGTAAAATGATGGATGGTCACCCTTCGGGCGACCATCATTCGTGCATTTACCTTAGAGTTGCAAAAACAATACTGCTACCATTATAGTACTAGTTCTTTGTATAAACTAGTACTATTTCTTTAGCCGAATCAAGCACTTCTCCCCCGTCGGTTTGCGATAGCCTTCGATCGCCACATTCGGCTTCGGCAAACTCTGATTTTCGGGCACATACTTACGAATAAAGGTGCGCCTGTGCAGCTCGTGGGCGCCATGGGTCTGCAACCCCAATCGATGAACGGCTGTGCCATAGCCCTTGGATGTCCTCAATCCATACTGTTCAGCGCAGAGGGTCTGTCCATCACAATAGGCCTGAATCCAGCGATCATGGGTCACCTTTGCCAGAATAGAGGCCGCCCCAATACACAAATAGGTGTTGTCGCCCTCCACGATGGTATGCTGTTCTCCATTCCAGTCCGGGATCGTCAGTTCGCCATCCAGGAGGAGTCTGACATCCTTTAAGTGGTCTGAGGGAAGGTCGAGGGCTTTCAGGGCTCGGCGGAAGGCCTCCTGGTTCGCCCAGGTGATCCCTCGCGCATCGATCTCGGCATTTGATACGACTCCGACGCCGGCTTTCAGAGCGAGGCGCTGAATGGCATCGGCCAGGGTCTCCCGTTTCTTGGGACTGATCTTCTTGCTGTCCTTGATCTGGGGCGCCACTGCTTTGTGCTCCTCCGTCCAGGCGTCAAAGGGCGGCCAGAGAACGGCACCGGCCATAATCGGGCCCCAGAAACAGCCTCGTCCGGCTTCATCGCAGCCGATCTCTTGAAGGGCATCCTGTGTATGCCGCAAGGAAAGCATGTTGTGTGTGATCTGTACGATCGCAGCGTATCAAATTTTAGCAGGTTCCTAATTAGGGACAGTCATGTTTGGCATAGACAATCGTGTGCTTGTATTAATTGTACTGCTCGGCCTTCTGATACTCGGATTGTTGGCATTTGGTACGGGCAGCGAGGGGTTTGATAGCCTGGAGCCTATCAAGGATCCACTCTGCATTGACGGGTGCTCAAACTACTATAAGTGCTATGCTGCCAAGGATGCCACCGATCTATCGGGAGGAATTGTAGACTATTGTTATACAGATAAGTTGGGGCGAACAGGTACATCGGATGAACAAACCTGTAACAGATGCAAATACTGCCAATATTGTCCTGCAACCTTGAAACGCTCAGGAATGTGCATTTCCGTCTTTGAAAAGTGTCCGGATGGAAACCCGGATCTGAAAGCGCCTTACGTAAATAGTAGCTACAGCTGGCTCTCTATCTTTGATTTTACACGGCTTTGGGGCAAATATAAGCAACCGGCGATGGATGCCTGTGGTGCAAACATTAGTATCTGGAGCAGTTTGAACGATGGGCTCGCGAATTTAAATTACCTCAATGCGGGTATGTCCGATGGCAGTGGTGATTCGAGTGGAAGTAGAAGTGGACAATTCGGCCGTTGGGTATTTAATTTGCCGTCGTCAAGTGGAGATAACGATGACAGTAATGATAACAGTAACAATAATACTAGCAATGATTGTTGCGAAGAGGACTGCGAAGAGGAGGAAGAGGATTGGCCTGAATATACATCGGAACAGCATAGGATTGCGGATGCGCAACAAGAGCGCATGTCCTCTATGCGAACTGCAAAAAATGCCATTCGGAATGCGCTGATTGACAAGCTGGGTACAACTACGGCAATGCAGTCATTTTATTCGGGCAGTTCTACTACGGAAGGATTCAGTTCTTGTACGAAGCAGGGCAAGGAACTTCAGAATCAGCGTATCAATATGAATGAGTATATACGAAAGGATAGTATTCCTTGTTGGGGTTGCAGCGTTTAATGCTGCATTGCTAATGCTAATTTCATGATTGCAATCATGAAATTAACTTTAGGACTTACTGGTAGGGAAAATGTATACCTTTCTAACACTGTTAGCAGTGCTAGTCGTTTTATTTATAACTGCAAAGGCCTCTGCAAAAGAGGGATTTGAGGCTCCTACGCTGCCCAAGAATATCCCCCTTCCGGTCAATGATGCTGTTATAAATCCCGAAATGGCCTCCGATCTTCCTGGAGGACTCCCCACCACTCCCTATCAACAGATCGGCCGCAATCTGCCCAGTCCCTATACGGATCCAAGTCTGATCAAAACGACACGGCAGCGCATTCTGAATGTTCTTCAGGCCTTGAAGGGATTCCTCGCCTTTCAGGCCACCCAGATCGAGGATCGGAGCGATCCCTCCATTCAGCTCCCGCTCCAGATGGCACGAGGGGACTTCCAGCGCCTTGAGTCCGAGGCCAATGTACTGCAACGAAACCCGGGTCTCACACCCCATCTGACCGCCATGGACATTGCGCAGATCGAGGACAACTTGGCGTATTTGCAGTACGAGGTCGAGATGATCGGCTCCAATCGTCCCTATCAGAGCTCCACGCATGACGCCGATCTAGAGGGGTTCGACGGAACGGGGGGCAATTCACCGGCCACCCTCGATGAACTCATAGATTTTTCAAGCCGTATCCAGGCGACAATCCGTGCTCTCAGTGCCTCGGGAACGACGGATCCCATTGTACAAGCCCGCATTGGGAATCTGACCGGCATGAAGTCGGATGTGGACAAGGTCATTGAGAAGATCCAGTCAAAGGAGTATGCTCCGAACCAGGTGCCGATTCTGCGCTCGGACGTGGTAAATGCTCTGCCCTTGCTTGGAAATACCTCCAGTCCTCTGCCAACGATTCTCCAGAATCTGATCAATAACAGTGGTCGGGATGGGAGTTCAGATATGCTGAGCACGATTCAGCGCTATGCCGAGACAGTCTTTAATAATCCGGGCTCGGGATTCCGTTTCAGTGTGGACTATAATGCTGACAAGGGACAGCTGGCAGCCAATCAAGTGCCGTCTACGCTCTGGACATCGGGGTTCCCGTCGGACTCGGATCTCCGACAGGTTGGAGAGTCCCCTGAACTCAATGACATGATGGGATTGGCGTATGTTCTGGATTCCTATTCCCAGGATCCGAGGGCGGAAGGGCGCACCCCGATGCACTTTGACTGGAAACAGCGCTCCCTTGACATCGTGGAGCAGATCCAGAAGCGGCAGATGAATCCGGCGGACTTTGGAGTAATGGATCCGAAGGCTAAGGTGAGTTCTAATTTCAGCTGGAAGGGATATACAAAAATGATCTGCTCGCGGCTCCAGACGGTGCAGCCGAATAAAATGGATGAGATGTGTGGCTGCCCGCCGCAGGATTGGGCGGGCTGGGGGAGAGAGCCGTGCAATACGCCGATGCCGCCGAACGATTCGTCGGTTACGAGTTGCTCGTAAAGAGATAAGGCATCTACTCATAATTTATAGAGGATTGCCCTGGACAGGGGGGGCGGGGGAGGCGGGCAGGGGGGCTGCGCCCCCCCTGCCCGATGTCCCCCCCGTGGATCCAAACCCTCCCGCACCCCTTGCCGTCTCCAGGTTCACGGCATCAAAGATGACTTCAAAGGGCACCAGCGTCGGCATGCAGATCTGGAAGAGCCGATCTCCCTTGGACAGATTGTAGGCCGCATTCGAGCGATTGTCAATGGCTACCATCAGATTCCCTCGATAGCCTGCATCAATGATGCCGACCGAATTGGTTAAGCGCAAGGGCGTCTTGCTAATGGAGGAACGGGGATACAAGTAGTATCCGTGGATCATTCCCCCTCGCAGTTCACAGCGAATCCCGAGATCGACCATCGTGGTAGACTGCGGCTCCAGCGTGATCGCGGACGGAATGAACAGATCCAAGCCGCTGTCCGTGGAAAAGTTGGCACGCTTGGTTGCATAGAGCGCTGCCAGTTCCTCGCCTCCTACAATCTCTACAATCAGTGAGTCCATTCTGCCTTCTAAATGGACTCACGGAGGATCAAATTTTATAGAGCCTAGATAGAGGTAGTATGAACAAGACTCTGTTTGTACAAATGGTCGGCGTCCTATTGGTAGGCGTCATTGTCGGCATTATCTTTCGGCGATCCATGCGCACAGAAGGATTTAAGTGCGGCTGCGGCAAAGAGACATGCCCGGCTTGCCGTGAACCCGACCTGAGCCGCTATATTCTGAAGAGCACGGTGCCGGCGTGCCCTCAGATACCCGATCTGAGCAACTATATTCTGAAGTCCGAGGTACCGCCGGTTCCTGATCTGAGCAACTATGTTCTGAAGTCGTCCATTCCGAAGCCGCAGCCTGTGATCTTAGATTGCTCGAAGTGCAACCAGCCGAAGGGGGATTGCCCGCCGTGCCCGCGCCCACGGTGCCCTGAAGTTATTTGTCCGGCTGCTCCGAAGTGCCCCCCGCCGGCACCGTGCCCGCGCCCTGTCTGCCCCCCGTCCGTGGTCAAATGCAGGGCAGAAGCACCGGTGGACGACCCCGTGCGTCCATTCTTGGCACCTTTGAGTTATGTGGGGTTTGGAAAGGGTCTCTAAGAGAACTGGCAACCTATACCGGTTAAGAATCTATTTAAGCCCCTGGCCAGGGGCTTACATTTATACTAGGCGGTACTATTCTTGAAGGGCGCCCGCTCAGAGAGGATTAACACAGCAACAATTTAATGAATTACGATGGACAAATCCAGGACAACATGCGCGTATTAGTCAACTATTACGGGATGAAGCGGTTGCATATTTACCGAGTCTTGCTTTAGGAGCGAGAGGTACCGCTAGTATAAAATTAAGCCCCCACCCATATGGGTGGGGGCTTAATTTTATACTAAGCGGTACAATATCAAATGCAGAAATAGATTGGCGAATGACTCAAAATCCAAAGTTAGCCCCCTTTGTTGCGACGCGTTCAAAGAAGAGGCGATTATAAATTGATTTATGAATTCGCATCTCCGGAAAAATAGATTTCACAGAAGGTTCTATCAATTAATTTCCGATGAATTGATAGAAGTTTCATGGCCTCCGCTGTAACCCCTGAAGAAAGTAGCGCGCTTAGAAATTATATTGAAACTTTATATCTTGCTGTATACAATCCGTATGGACAAGCAAGCCAAGATTCATATTATACATTATTATCGACAAGTATATTGGCAATCCTACATAAATTAGATACGGTAGCCTACCCTCTTGATGAACGAACATCGCAGACTTATAAAGGGAAACCACTGGATACATTAATAGAAGAAGCCGCAAAAAAGATTATAGAGATGATTCGAACAGATGCTCTAACAGCAGACAATAAAGAAAAAGCTAAAGAACTTTTAAAGCAACTGCAAGCAAATGCAAAGCGGAATCTAGACATGTCTCCAGGCAACCCCGAATTACAAGCCAAAGTAGCTATGTATTCTGAAGCTGTAAGCAAAAATGTAGGAGGAAGGCGCCGCAAGCGTTCCAAGAAGACACGCCGTCATTCCAAGACACGCGCAAAGAAGACCCGGCGCAATTAGATTCTTGCCACGAGTGATTAGCACAATAACTTATAAATAAGCTATTGTATTAATTTCACATTAAACTATGAGGTAAATGCACAAACAGATGGTCGGCCAAAGGCCGACCATCTATTAGTTTACCCTCGTGGCTTAGCGCGGAGCTAAGCCATAACTCGTTCGAAGAACAACAAATACCCGTAATTGAATCCGGTAATCTGTAGATCGGTAAACTTCGTATACTTGAATCCCATCTCAGCGGCCGCGGCTACAATCTTCGCAATGGATGGCATGTACAGCGTGTGTTTCTGCCGCCTGACTTTGCCCTCGTCCTCCCCCTTAAACGTAAAGGTCTCCTTAAAGGTCGCCAGATCCTTGTTGAGAACGAACTCCGTGGCATAATCGAACTTATCAAAGACCGCCGACGACGTCGTAATCCGTTCTTTGCTATGCTTCTGGGGACTGACAATCAAGAACGGATTGGCCACATCCGGTACAGGCTCGAACTTGTGTTTGTTGACAACCTCAATCACGAGCCCCCCTCCCGGTTTGATCCAGAGCGCCAGATTCTTAAAGAGCACATCGAGTTCCTTGAAAGCATAAATGCCAAAGAAAAAGATGCAGGCATGCGTAAATTCACTGGCATGGGCAATAAACGGGGCATAGGCATCCCCATTCCGCCACATCACACGCTTCCGATCCTCTTCGGGCAGCGTCGTGGCCGGCAGCACCACTTCATCCGCATAGTTCAACATGGCCACAGACTTGTCCAAGCCACAGGCGATCCCGACGCCCTGCTTGACAAACGAACAGGCGGCGACGCCGGTGCCGCAGGCCACGTCGAGAATCCTGTACTCCGCGACCTTCGGATCCTTCTTCTGCCACTCGATGAGGGCAATGGACGCCTCCGCCTGCACCAAGCCATCGTGCTTGAAGATCTTATTGTAGATTTTGGCATAAAAGGCATCGTAGGGATCGTCGAGCCAGCCGTTCATGACATCGTCCGAGGAGAATCCCTCTTCCAGCTGAAAGGTCGGCGGCGCCTTGTCCCGAATCACAAGAACCAGATAGTTGGCCAGAAGCAGCACAATGAGCCCCATCAGACAGATCTGCCAGAGATCCATCAAATCCTACCTGGACACCACATTAAATCAGCGCCGTTTCCGACAGGTCTTCGCCCGCACCTTGGCGCCGCATTCGCTCGAATAGGAGGCGATTCGCCGACAGATGGCAGTATAGGGATCCTTGAACTCGGGATCCATGGCACATCGCTGCCGCCAGAGCCAGGCCACCACGCCGCGTCGGCAACTCAGATCCCGTCGCGTGACCGACTCCGCTTGGCGCCAGCCCACCTCTAAGTCTCCCAGTGTAGCCGGAAGCATATTCCAGAACTGTTCGTACCATTGCATACGACTCTTCGGATCCAATGTGTTCCATCGATTGCGAACACAGGGATCGGCGCACGTATGCGCCTCGGGCGGACAGTCCTTCATGGGCTTTGAGTGTTTCGAGGCCTCCTTGGGATGATTGTAGGCAATGGCAAAGAGGAAATCCCAGAAGGTACTGAGCCATTGCAGAGGCGTGTACTCATTGAGCCAGGTGTTGTACTGGAGCTTGACCTCTTTAAGGGACGGATTCGCTTCGGGATGGAGGCCTTGTAAGCGCAACTTGTCATTCACGCAGTTATGGATCTCGTAGAGCCACTTTATAAGAGCCGTCTGACTTACAAGCCCCTTTTTATAGTCATGTTTCTCGTAGAAATCAGTCAGCGAAGTGCGGCAGAACTTACAGGGAAGCACATAGGGAATTGTTTCAAAGAACTGCCGATAGGCCTGCTTAGCAGCCGACGTATAGTGAAAGGTGGCATAATGAAGTAGTTTCCACCCTGAGGGCCCCCAGAACCGAGTGTCCATCCTGATACTAAGTGTGAAATTATATTATGGCATTAATCATTGCAGTTATATCACCTATTTCGGTGGTTATTGCAGATACATCAATCGTTGAGCCTGTACTTCCGAGCAAGAGTGGTTTGGGATTCAGAATAGCATCAATTGCATTCTCAATTGACAACAGTTCGCGCGCCAGATCTCTCGAAAATCCGGTGAGTCCCTTGAGTGCAGGATTATTGTCCAGTGCAGATGCCAGCGCATCCAATGTGATGCGCAAGATTAGCTCCACAATTCCATACGTTTCGTTGGTGGGTATCTCAGGCGGCTCCATTGTAAACTCGCCTGTAAGGCTGGCCATGGACATTTCATAGAGATAATCACGTAGATTGGGACACGTGGTACTGTACATGATATTGGGATCCGAAAAACAGTCATTGTTAATTATTTCATTTAATATGAGTTTTGCCCATGCATCCCCTTTCGTCTGGGATGCATTGATCAGATTGTATTGAGTTGCAATCACTCGATAGGGATCTATGTTTTTCCAATCATCTGGGATGGGTGTCCCGATGGGCGGCACAGAAATATCCTCGAGACCATAACTCCGAATCGTGCGCCCCTTCGGCAGTTTTGCGAGCGCCAGATCCTGTTCGTTGGCAGTAGATAGATCGGTGGATCCTGGCGCAGAAGTTGATCCTGGCGTTCCTGGTGTTCCAGAAGATGGCTCATCTAATCCGTCATCCGACTCCATTCGATGTTTCATAACACCATTCGATGCGGCATTTAGGGGGGGTATGCCAAATATCTGCGCTAATACTACTAATGCTACTAATTGGGCATTTATTTGTGGATTACTAATTGCCGCATATCCTATACTCTGTAATTGATCATAGAAGAGAGGATTATATTTATTAAAAATGTCTAAATTTGTTTGATCTTCCGATATATGCGTAAGCATATATTGCGATAATCCTGTTATAAGATCTGGCGTAGGACGGCTCATTTGTTTCAATTTATTTACAATTGTAAGCATGCCAGTTATACTCGCTTCATCTGTTTTACCTAATAATACCACTGCTTTCTGTACCTTCACTAGCTCTGCTGCATTTCCAGTTGCCTTTGCCTGTATATCCAGAATCTTTTTCATTTCTTGCAGATTTGTCGCGAGAATATTAACATAGGCTTTTAATTGAATTGTGCGCACATGTTGGAGAAATGCTTGTTTATATTGCTGGAACAAGCGATCTGTTAGTGCGAGTTCAAGACTCTCTACTACATACTTTGCTATATTCACATCAATTAGATTCGATGCTGCTTGTGTAAGAGTATTTAATTTATCATAGCGAGAAGTATTTATACATAGTTCTGCAAGCAGTGGAGATTCGGGAACTGCAGGGGCTGCGTATGCGGCCGCCAATATAGTTGCACGCGTTGCATTTGCTGCTTGATATGCAATTATAATATCTTGAGCGCGAGGTTGTCCTTGAATAGCTGTAGTAGCGCTATCCCTTGCTGCATCGGATATAGTAGTCGCGTTCGCATTTAAAGCAATTATAGCAGCATGTAACCCTTGTATTGTATTACTCGTAGATCGTTGTTTCATAATCGATAATACAATTGCAGTAGCCGCAGCAGTTGATATGCCTTGTGCTATTCCAGCGGCTATTCCAGCTGCTATTATTTGATCATCTGCTACAGCTACAGCCATAGCAGCAAGTATATTAAAAAGAATAGTATGCACATCTGCAATTGCTACGCCCGCATATACTGCAATTTTTCTTATTGCCTTTAGCCGTATCCCAGAATTAATTGGATCGATGCCCCTTCTATTAATTATCCCATGCGGTTGCGCCAGTTTTTCGATCGTATCGCAGCCCGCCTTCGTCCCTGCCTTAATCGCTGTAGTGATCGTCTCCACTGCCCTCTTATCAATCTCTCTACATGCATTGATTGTTTCCGTCAACTGATTTGGTACATAGACATGCAATTCCCGCAGATAAGTTGCATAGAGAGTGGCAGCCAATGAATAGAGTTTATTACGATTCGGATTTACAAGTGGAACTACTGTTTGATTGTCCATCGGTTGTTTGCCATCAAACGGCTTCAGAAATGCAAGTATATCCTCCAGAAGCTTTGTCTTTTGAAGTCCCTGAATGACTGCCTTTGTATTAAATGCAGGATCTAATAGGGTTGCCAATCCTTTCTTAATCGGCATTGTTGCCCCCTGTACCTCTTTCAATTTAGTGGCGAGTGCTGCCTGAAAGACTGGAATCTCCTTTTTCAATGCTAATAATAAGGCTGCCGCTCGTGAATCTTGTGTCGCCATCCCCTACTTGTAATTCGCTAAAAGAATTTGATGCTTCCATCCCTGACAATCTAAATAGAAATCGCGTTCTACGAAAAGGGATGTCTGGAACTGTCGTTCTGCAAGGAGTTCACTATGTGGTCTATGACAAGGATGTGCGAATTGTATTGCCAAAATCGCAGGCGCTGATTCCCGGAGATGTGATTGATATTGCAACCACTGCTGTTATTTCCAGGCAGGAACAGACAACCCTTGCCGTTATACGAGGGCGCACAAAGACCCATGTCTTTCTGTTCTGTCCTTTGCTAGGGGCTCTCTATAATCCGTCCATTGTCGGCGACTATGAGATTGGCAGTACCTGGCTCCTGCACATTCCATCAAATCCCCTTGCCCCTCCTGTCCTCCTATCAGAGCTCGGCTCCGTATACAATCGTGCCGACGATCTTAACACACTGATTGCAGCCTATCAGGCGATTCGGCTGCCGTCCTGGCACCCACCCACCTATCAATCTCCCCTCTATACGAAAGAGATTCAGGATCAACGAGAACTTGACACCTTTTCGATTGATCCAGTGGGATGCAAGGACGCCGATGATGCCATTACTGTTTTGCCGTCCGAGCATCGCGTTCTCGTCCATATTGTGGACATCCATGCCCATCTTGTAGCAAGTTCTCTGCAGATGGAATGGCAGGCGCTTACGAACGCTTTCACACTCTATTTGCCGCACAAGAACACCCATATCTTTCCGACGGAGGATGCCGAAGATCGCTTCTCACTGAAAGTGGGTGTGGAGCGTTCCGTGATCACGATCGATATTCGGTTCAAGACGGACGGCAGTTGTCATGTGGACTCCTTCGACCTCTATCGTTCCACCATTGTCAATAAGCGTGCCTACACCTATGAAGAGGCACTGCCATTCGTAGCGGACTTCGCGTTCTGTAGACCCCTCATAGAATCACGATGCGGCCTCATAATTCCCTCCCTACAGCTAAAGGTGGAACCTGCGACGGGCAATCTTCTCAACACAACCATGCAAACGAATGTTGACATCGCCCACAAGTTCGTGGAACGCCTCATGGTCTTGGCTAATATGCTCGTCAGCCAGCATCTGTCCCAGCATCCCCAATATGGCCGGATTCCCCAGCGCTTCCATGCGAAGCTCAAGACGCCGCCGCCGCCCAATCCACACCTATCCGTAGTTGCCAACTCCTTTTTAGCCATTAAATCCTATGCCGCTGCGAAATACGATGCCGATCAGGCGGGGCACTTTGGCCTTCAAGTGCCGACCTACACCCATTTCACCAGCCCTATCCGTCGCTATTTTGACTGTATTTTGCATCATATGTTGGCGGGAGCAATCTATGACGATGTGTCGCTCGATGCCATGCTGGCGCATATAAATACGCAAGAACGCAAGGTGGATGGCCTCCAGAAACTGTTTCGCCAATGGAAACTCTGCAGCTATTTGAAACCGGGTATGACCTGTTTAGCTACGATTACAGGTGTAAACAGCGCTGCCATCTATTTTCTGATTGAGGAGTTCATGTTGGATGGCTCGCTCCATGTGAGCAAGTTAGGAGGGACGGAACGCTGGCAGCTCGTGGATGACTCGTTGCAGAGTGGCACACAGGTATTGCGCTTAGGAACGCAGTTGAATTTGCGTATAGAACAAGTGAATCAGATTATGTCAACAATTGACTGGACTGTTGTTACTGTTGTCAAATAATCTCACATTAGTCTAAGGAGATGCCCATCTATGACATCTTTCAAAAGGGGCTCCGACGAGGAGCCGAACATCTGCCTTATGATCCTACAAAGGCCTATGCCTATGTCGAGCACCCCGTTCTCGGATGGCGCGTCTATATCCGATCCGCCATGTTCCTCCATGAAGACAATCAGATGGATCGATTTTTGGTGTTCCGCAATTCCAAATCGGGGAACGCCAAAGGCACCTGGGAACCGCCCAAAGGCCAGATGGAGGGCAAGGATCTCTTGCACAAACCCTCTACACCTCTAATCACCCTGATGGTCAATGCGCTCAGTCGGGAGGTCGAAGAGGAGGCGCATTGTACGGATCTTCACAAGATTCGGTACACGGGGCTCGTCTTCCAGAGCCGCGAAGAGGACTATCCCGAGAACTGGGTGTTCCAGTACCATCTGTTCCAAGGCCGCGTAAATCCTGAGACCGTCCAGGACATCTTCCACACCTTTTCGTGGATGAAAGGACATCCGAAGGCCGTGAAGCGGTGGCGGCGCGATCGGAAAGAGACCGATGCCGTGGCCTGGTTCCACCCTAAAAAAACGAAACTCAATCCTCGGTGGTGTCCGACGATTGTCTTTGCCTATCTGAAAGAGTTTGATCGGTCTTAGTTAGATCTTTTCGAGTTTGACCGCCAATCCCGATGTATCCAATTGCTTCGTGAGTTGTTGTCTCCCCTCTATACGGTAATTGTAGGTACAGGCATGTTCAGATGCCGGTAGATGGTTAATACAGAACTCTTTCGCACATTTGCACGAATAGGCCTGTACGGTCAGCCGTACTCGGCACTGCCCACAGCGATTCGTCTTTTTAACGGGGATTTGTTCCATAGGTAGCATTCTCACCTACAATTCAATGGATCAAATTTTGGCTTAGACATTCCTCTCTGTGTCTCTTTATGGCCTCGTTCTGGAACAGCCTCTGGATACCCCCGACCTCTCAACGCTTTGAACCCGTTCTGAGAACCGTGCCAATGGAGCCCCCCCCGAATACCCATGTAGCGACGGAAAGGGATGTGCCGCGGCTCACGGCCTTTCTGGAACGCCATTTTGGCACAGGCGACGTCATTCTGAAGCCCGTTCTCAAGCCGTCCCAGAACGAGATCATTCTCTTTGTGACCGAGAGCCATACCATAGTCGGCACCATTCGCTACAAGGCGAGCGCGTTCTTTGAAGGCCAGCCGATTCATCTGATCGACTGTTTCTGCATGCATCCGTCGAAGCGCAGAACGGGCTTGGCCACCCACCTGCTCGGGGCACTCCATGCCTACACAAATGACAGAGGTCTCCGCTACAGTCTCTTCTTGAAGGAGGGCAGTCCCCTTGCCGCCGCACCCTTCTATTCGTCGTCCTATGTCTATCGCCGATCTGCGATGCAAAAGGACTTAAAGCCTTTAAGTCCCCTGATGGCCTCCAAGCTCGTCCAGCACTTCTGCATGGTGCGACCGGATACCGTCTGGATCCATGACGTGGCCAATCCGAACCAGCACTGGCGGTTCTGGAAAAAGGGTGCATCCTGGATACTGGCCTGCTTTCAGGATGCCTTTCAGGAATGGCACAAAGAGCGAATTGGCTGGATGACCGCGTTCTTTGCCTTGGGATCCTATGATCTGAATCGGATCGTGGACGCAGCACCCTTTCCGTGGATCTGGATGGATGCGAATTGGTTTCGTTGTTGCCTAGCAACAGCCACTGGAGAACAATGGAAGGCAGACGGTGCCTTTCATTGGTATGCATATCAGTGGACATCCTGTTTGCGTCCAAACGGGTTTTATGGGATTGTGGTCTAGTGTAGGCACGGGACAGGCTGCATGAGAGAATAGGCGCGTTCCCAAGGAACGCCCTCTTGATCCGCACGAAACCCCTCTGTCAGCGTATAGCCAAGGGCTGCAATCAATAGAAGTAGTACAAAGGCTATGTAGAATTTCATAGGGCTCTACCGATAAACTAGAAGATTGTTTAGAGACAGACGCCAAGAAGGGAACAGGACTGGCTAGAGCAGTCCCTATCCGTTTCACAGAACTGCGTCTCGGGTTCCACTTCCTGTTTGGAAGATTCGCCGGATCCCTCATTATTAAATGTCTCTTTGGATGGTGTCATGTATAAAAGAGTAGCTGATAACACGAATAAGAATAAGAACGCCGTCAAGGCCTTCATCCCTACCTAGACTCTATGATTTATCCAGGTAGAGTTGGATTTGTTGTGGGACTTCGAAGAGGAGGCGGCTTTGAATCTGAAGCAGCTCGAGGAGGAGGCGCCACACCTGGTTTTGCACCCGCAACGGCTGGTTTCCCTTCGACTGGCTTCGGATCGTTATTCTCTTCATTCTCATTTGCCTTCTCCGCTGCTTTCGGCACCGGCTTTTTCTCCTCCTTCACGAGAATATCCACGCCCTCGCGGTACAGCCGTTCACAGTCTTCATAGTATTTGACCAAGGTTTGGCGCGTCAATTGATTAATGCGGTTCACCTCATTGATTCCGCGTATAAAGATGTTCTTATTGAGTGTAATCGATTTAATTCCATCTACGATGCGAACGGTAAAGAGCTGCTTCAGAATCTGCTCACACCGATTCGCATGCGCAATCTGTCGGCCATACAACTGACCCACTTTCTGTTGCACGGCCGTTCCTTTCACACTTTTAAATTCAATGGGCTTCTTTAATGCATCCCGATTGTTCGAACCGCTGCAGGTCTCCTTCATTCGTGTATCACTAATCTCTTTTAGTTTGAATCGTGAACCCTCTACAACGAGTTGTTTCTGTGCCAAGGGCATCGTTGAATCTGTTAAAAATTCACTATACTCTTTGATTCGATTGTCATCGGGGCTATACTGTTTCTTCATCCGAATCAGGAACTCGATGTACTCTTTCATAGAGTTTTTGGATTTCAGAATCTTAAATTGACGGAAGTGGCTCTCATCACTGAACAGAGCGGCGAGCAAGGGAAACCCTGTACTCTCCTCGAGCGTCTTCTCATAGTCGGGAATCAGCGACTTGCGACTCTCTGTCTTTCCGTCTTTCTGCTGCCACAAAAATCCCTGGTTGCACACGGCCGTTTCGAATGTATTGTTGCCGAGTTTATTGCCTAGAAGCTGGAGAGCCCGCGCCGAGCAGAGATTCAGAGGGCGATTGGCGGGCGGGTTTTCTCGAATGACCTTCATGGCATCTAATCCGAGAGCCGCCTGAATATTGTTATCCAGGGAGAGTGTACCCAAGGGGGTATTGCGCCGTGTTTCATTGCGCCGCCTGGATCGAATCCCTAATTTGTCTTCAATAATGGACTTGATCGCTTTCAAGAAGTCTTTTACAGAGATATCCCCGCGATTTGTACGAATCTCAAAGTCATTGTTCGCCGAGTTAATCAGAAACTCGCTCTGTCGGACTCCAAACTCCTCTGCAAACACACGATCCAAATCGCCTTCTCGAAGATCGATAAGCCGATCCGTTGGATAGCGTTCTCGGGCATACATACGATTTACCTGATCCAGAAGGGATCGGTGCTCGACACGCATGATCTTAAAATAGGTGCCTTCAGGACGGCCGCCGCCCCCTCTCGACTTTTTAATAGCGACATTTACAACATAGATCTTTGTTTTGGCTCGATCGGAGTCGGTGGGAAATATCAGTTTTCCATTGGATGGTTTCTCTTCGGTTGTAAAGTCCTTTTCTCTGACAACCGTAAATACACCTGAAAATCCTGTTGTTCTTTTATTAAATAGGAATGCATTGTCCTTCTCAACCTTATAGAGAGCCTTGTCATCCTCTTCTCCCTCCATAATTCGAATCTTTTGGGGCTTCTCGTCATCCAATACATCTTTCAGTAATTGAAATTCGCCGAGTTTTGGCAAATTGGCCTTCTCAAGGGCACCTCCGTAGCGACGATCCCGATCACGATCACGATCATAGCCACGGTCACGATCATAGCCATAGCCACGATCATAGTCACGATCATAGCCTCGGTCATAGCCTCGGTCATTGCGTCTCGTATCGGTATACCCCGTACGCCGAGCAGGGTTGAGGGGGCCAAAGGTCTCTTTGGAAGCGGGAGCAAACAGGCCGGCAAGCCCTGGTTTGGGATAGGGGTCGGGGGCTCCTGGGGGGCCATAGGCATCGGATCGGCGATCCAACTCCTTGTATTTTATATCCAAGAACTGACTGTCACTTGTCTTCACATAGGTATTGGCATCATCTGTTAAGGTTAATGTAATGGCGCCGTAAATCTGGAAAATACGGACATAGAAATAGGCTAGGAACAGGCAGAGACTCTCGCGTTCTGCCTTTTCTTTCTCAGAGGGAGCTCTGAGTTTATCGATGGGCTGAAAATAGAGCTTGCCGGCTGCCCCTCGGGCAGGGGCAAAGGAGAGGCCTCGGAAGGTCTGGTCGAGTTTGTTGGCAAAAAAGATCACATATTTGCTGCATTCGGTGCGACTGGCCAGCTTGTAAAAATCGTTAATGCCGATACGTTCCAGCATGAAGCGCAGAATATCATTAGTTAAGCTGCGGACATTGATTGTGGATTTAATAGCTTTTTCATGCGTAGCACTGCTGATTGATGTACCAGCGCCCATCCCTAGTTCTTTCAGAGGAAACTATTTAGCGAGTACTGAAGAACCGTTCCAAGTCACTTGCATGAAGCTCTAATCGGCGCAAGCACTTCTGCAGAGTCGCCGATGAGATATCACTGGCTTCCGCAATCTGTGCCAACCCAATGTCCAACACTTCACAGCGTTTCAGAACAAAGGCAATACAACCGGCGGCCAGACTTGGCGGCATGTTCTCTTGGCCAAGGCCGAGAAGCTCCACCTGTTCTGCCACGCGAGTGCAGAGAATCGTCAAATGATCCTGCTGACCCCTCTGCAGATGGAGTTTACTCAACGGAAGGGCAATGTATTCGACAGCCTTCGTAGAAGTGGAGCTCGTCTTGGCCTTCGTGTACGAGAGAAGCCCCTTCTGGCGTGCCATGGCCAGGATCTCCTGGAGCTGCTTCAAGGCCTTCGTAAAGGTGGCCGAAGAGAGCCCGAAGATCTCGGCAATGTCTTTGGGCTTTCGGGGGCTGCCGGATTCCTTTAGAACCAGATAGAGAGCGCCGGCCAACATCGCATCGCGGCTCAAGCCCTGGCGCCCCCCAATCTCCTTGATCGTGACGTACATGTGCCGGCTGCTTTCAATGGCGGACTGGTTAATGCCGTGATTGAGGCCGACCAGGGATAGCCGTTCATTCGCCTGCATAATGGAGCGTTCCTTATAAGGCACCGTATTCCAGGTATGGTATTTGCGGACTTTGTACATCGTCTTGGCTCGCCCCTGGCCTAGGATCACTGTCCCGAGAGAGGCTTGGGGCAATGAAGGATCCTGGGGCGCTCCCACACGGGTAGGATCCCCGCCGCGATCGTCATTGCTAAAGAAGCGGTATTCTGCCGTAGTGTCAAAGGGGCGACTGATCACATAGCCGCAACTCTTGCAGATGAGGAGTTCGGATTTGTCGAAACAGTCAGTTTTAGAGCAGAGGGGGCAGGCCTCTGCCGAACCGGCTAATATCGGTTCTTCGCTCTCAGCCCATCGTTCAAAACATGCGATGGGCTGAGGCTGTTTTTGGAATTTCGTAAGAATCAGTTCCATTGCCTGATCGGAATCAGATTCTTTTCGTCAAATTTAAACGCATGGATCTGTTGGCGCCTTACAAGGCGCCAACCGTACGATTGGCTTTCTTGCTCCGCCGAAGGGGCTTGGATTTTGGTGAGCGCTTCGTCTTCCCCTTCTTGCCTCCGTCTTGTTCTTGTTCTTGTTGTTCTTGTTTCTGTTCTTGTTCTTGTTCTTGCTCTTGCTCTTGTTCTTGTTCCTGTTGTCCTCCCTCTTGCTCTTCTTGTTCTTGTTCTTCTTCCTGCATCGCCTGCACCGCTTCAAAGGAACCGCCGCCCTGAAATGCAGGCCGATCACTTGAAAACGATACAATCGATCGATCGAGTTTTGCAGATGCATAGTAGAGTCGTAAGGCACGAGCTTCAAGATCCGCGGTTAGATCTAGCACTTCATTTGCAGCTGTTTTCTTATCTGCTTTAATATTCTGAGTTAAGGCTGCACCAACTAGGTTGACCTGTAGTAATTCGTGCACTTTTCCTCCATTGACAGCACCGTTCGCACCAGCATAAGTCATAAATTGCCCAATTGCAGCATCTATCACCGATTCATAGATATTTTCACGAATTAAAGTTGCAGATGGTGCTAAGTTGACGCGTGTTAATGGCGCCGCGCCAGCGCCATTAAAATCTGTAATAGGAAGGGGAGGGTTGGCGCGTGCCACATTGTCTGTCGCAATATTTAATTCCAAATACCGAGCCAATCGTGTTTCTAGAGAAGTACCACGCGTTCTATGAGCAACTACAGGGGGTACTACTGGTACAAGGACTGCGGGTGCTCCCGTAGTTGTACTTGATCGCTTAATATATTTAAAATCATCATTATTTGTATATAATGCAGCCGCACCTGCAGGAGGAGGAGGAGGAGGAGGAGGAGTTAGATAAGAAGCTTCTGTAATTTTTGTTAAAATTGTTTGTGCCACATTGGCATGATCAGGAACTGGCTGCCCATCCATAATAATATCAGCCGTTCTTATATAGTTATTTGCAGCAATCAAAGGATGAGAGTCCCACCATTGAAGAACTGCATTATTGAGAGCATTAATCGCATGTTCAGTTGCGTGTTGCAGAATAGTCGCAATATCAGCTCGTACCACAATTGATTCAAGTGCCTGATAATCAGCTGTGCTCATTGTGGAAGGGATCTGTACAATCGCATCCAGAATTTCGGGTAGTTGTTTATCATTAGCGACCCTTGGATTTTTTCCTTTATTGACCGTTAGAAGTTGTGTAACTACAGCCTTAATAAATGCTAAACGAGCATTATTATTTCCAGCTGGCGCAAGTGTATAGGCTGCCTCCAGAATATGATTTTCAAGAAGGTTTTTTGTTCCAGCAGGATCATCTAACTTATTAACTTCTGTATCCTCAGCTGCTTGTAATCCTCCTACAACAGCAAATGGATTTGGAGGTACACCTGCCCGATTGCGTGCGGCATAAATCGCCTGAATTGCAGTAGCTAAAGACGTAATAACCGGCTTTACAAGTTTCATTTCATCCGCCACAGATATAATCTTAGAATACTGACTAGCATAAGTATCATTATTTGCAATAATATCCGTAATACACTCCAAATAGAATGCAGATTGCGTTGCGTAGAATGCAGCCTCTTTGGGCGTAGCGCCAAAGATACGAGCCTGATTCGTTACAAATGTGTTGACATCTGCTCGATTAGTGCCGGCTGCTATGCGCCGCATAATGCCCGCCCCTCCAATAACAGATACTGAATCTGGCCGAACTGGCCATATGACTTTTGAAATACTGAGTGCAGTATACCAATTATAGATTGCAAGCCGCGTGTTGTGGAGCGCAGATTCGTGAGCGCCAGTACCGGCTGCAGGATTATTATCTTGAAATCTGTCTGCAGCTGCACCAACTATATTAGTTAATGCATTATTGCTACTAACCATTTGCCAATATTTCGCCAGATATACTTCAAATGATGCTTGATTTACAGCAACGGGTACAGGAGGAGCAAGAGGAGGAGCAAGAGGAGCACCAGCACCAGGAGGAGCACCAGCACCAGCACCAGGAGCACCAGGAGGAGTACCAGGAGGAGGAGCACCAGGAGGAGCACCAGGAGCAGCACCAACCGGTTTCACAGGGCACGCATCTAACAGTGCTGCATTAATGTCCGTCTCCTGTGGTTTATGACTTACACCCCAGTCAAATATTTTTTTTAATGATGGTTTGACTTTACTACTCAGGAGAGTGACCAATTGAGTTTTAGTAATATCATCTGGGGTTGCCGCCATCTACTCTACTTCCCTGCCACATTTAAAAATACCGTCTTTAATCTCCAGTCTTAGTAAGGAACGATGGCCGGTCAAGGCAATGAAGCGCGAACCTCGATTTTGCCCACAGCAGAACCTGGGGGTCTTGGGTTCTTCGGAAGCCCGTACTCGGCCGCCGATCAACTTCTGACCCCTCCCAAGTTCGGATGCGCGGACGGAGACTCGATGGACTCCGTGATTGGTTGCGTGAGCAGTGTCGGAGCCTATGTCGATACCATCGGATTCGGACAGTCCTCCAACTTCCTTACGGCAGGTTTGCCCATTAAGCCGCTTGGCGTGAACTACTTCATGAATACGGGGCAGACCTGTGACAATGGGGCGACGATGTATGACTATTTTGAGGGGATTCCGAAAGGCGATGCTCTGGGCGTAAAGATTCAGTCGGCGATGAGCGAAATGGGGTTGCCGCAACTGAAGGGGTTGGCGCCGGGAATGTTAGAGGATGCAGAAAATGCGCTCAATCCGATGCCGCTCCTGAATGCCATGCTGGGATCGGGGTATCCCCAGTGTCAACGGGTCACTCACCAAGTGGGCGATATGACGGGGGCGATTGCAGACCCTGTTACAGGAGAGCCGTGGATTGAACAGCCCGAGACGGCTTTTCGGGGGAATGATGGAATGATGTACCAGAGTCGGTGGGTTCAGGCTGTGGATCGAAAGGGAAATCCGATCACGCTGGACAAGAAGGCGTGGGATGCGACTCCGAAGACACTGAACCCGGATGGGACGCCGAAGAATGTGTCGGGGTTTCAGTCGATGATGACGAGCCCACAGAGCTTGGCCGTAGTGGGGATTCTGCTGCTCCTAGGATTTGCCTTTGTGCGGCCGAGGCTGCGTTAAATTTATACTAAGCTGTATTGCACTTACTTTTAGTGTTTTATAAAGACTAAAAGGAATGATGGGTGATAAGGTAAATTATACTGTAGAAATTAATTACTTGTTAATTTCTAAGGTAAATGCACGAGCGATGGTCTCGCTTTGCGAGACCATCCATCATTTTACCTCTAGAGCTTAGCGCGGAGCTAAGCTCTACTAGGCTCTCTTTAACGCCCTGTACGAGTAATACGCTGACGCACCCCCCGCCAACTGTGCCAGACAGTACCCGAGGAACTCCATAAACTTAATGTGGCCATCCATGAACATAGCCAAACTCACCGCCGGATTCACATGGCCGTCGCTCACATCGGCAATCAGATAGATTGCAAGGGCGAGAGCCCCACCAATGACGAGGGGATGCGCCATCGATACAAAAATCACAAGGACAAAAAAGAAGGTGCCGACATACTCCGCCAAATACGAGGTGGGTGTGATACGCATTCTAACTAGATCTATCATAAAATTACCGAGGGGAATTGTCATTCACGGGCTGGTAGATCGGCACATTGACATTCTGGGTGGCTGGAAGGGGGGCATTTCCAGAGACATCCAGATAGGTCGGAGAGAGACTGACAATGGTGGCGGGGGAGGCGCGATAAAAGACATTCATGGAGCCGTTGGAGATCTCGGCGAACTTGGAGGAGTCGTAGATACCGGACTGAGGATTGAACTGCGCCACATAGACGCCGGTCTGCGCCGCGGCCGCCTGTTGGTTCTGGCGACTAAAATAAGCGGCCTCATTGCGATCCCGTTTGAGTTCTGTAAGGCGCTTGGCATCGTAGTTGCGGGTGGACATTCTCCTTAGACCTTCGATTCCTTTTTGATAGGGGCTGTGCTTAATCGCTCATTGGTGATTGGTTTACCAATCACCTCATTGGTGATTGGTTTACCAATCACCTTATTGCTTGAACCTACACGCTCGTTGGTGATTGGTTTACCAATCACCTCATTGCTTGAACCTACACGCTCGCTGGTGATTGGTTTACCAATCACCTCGTTGCGTGTAGGTTCACCTACACGCTCAGCCGGGCGCAACAGCTTTTGATTCGTGATCAAGCGGCTCCCAATGCACATGGTTTCCAGTTCCTGCATAAGCAGCTTCGAAGCATACGGGATCTGAATGTGAGCAAAGTTGGTCGTATTATTGCAGCCCTTGCAAGCCCAGATCCCCTCCGCTTCATTCGCAATGGCGATCAAGCCACATTCACGACATGAGTAGCACAGGAATGCGTCGGAGCACTCCATGAGGCGCTCCTTCGTAAATTCGCTCATTCCATGGCCAATGACGCAGTTGCCCATTATAACTGGCACAGATGCCTTAATTACTATACCATCCTGTACATGAGCGCGGCGGGCTACAATGAATCCATGAGGAACATTTACGCACCAGGTGCGACCCGTA
>Ga0114962_10000314_pt1 | contig 42185 bp, 34 predicted proteins | sample C_130820_MF_Meta_FD_87017 | JGI IMG/M metagenome (GOLD analysis project Ga0114962, IMG submission 87017) | Freshwater microbial communities from Lake Croche, Canada to study carbon cycling - C_130820_MF_MetaG | ecosystem: Environmental > Aquatic > Freshwater > Lake | place: Lake Croche, Canada...
AGGAAAGAATAATAGATTCCATTTTAACCATAAGTGGATGGATGTCCTCCTTAATTGTACTTTTAATTATTATTTTCCTCTTTAATGAAGGATTGAGTATTTTCGGTCAATCCACTACAGAGGAAGGTTTTGAATTAGTAGCACATAAAAGTCAACAAATAAATAAATTATCCATTGAACAAATAAAAGATATTTTTGATAAAAAAATAAAAGTCTTTAAAGAAATAGGCGGAAGAACTCAAGATTCCATAAAAACATTCACCTTAGACGATTTATCAAACCTATTTAAAAAGGAAGAACTAGGTGATAGCCTTCAACATGCGGAATTAAAATCAGGGGAATACTTAAACTCAAAAACCAATGTCATTGCCTATCTACCTAAATCCTATCATAATAAATTAAAAGATTATGTGACTATTGATAATGAAAAAGTAGGTATCAAACATTTTATTTTAGGTAAAAAATGGTATCCTACTTCTGAGCCTGTTGCCAGTTTTGGAGCGCTTCCACTAATATTAGGGACGCTTTGGGTCAGTTTTGGAGCGATTCTTTTTGCCCTTCCACTTGGACTTGCAACTGCAATTTATATGAGTGAAATTGCTTCAGATAGGGTTCGTAACTTCTTAAAACCTGTCGTGGAGTTATTGGCAGGGATTCCGTCTGTTGTATTTGGATTCTTTGGATTAGCGGTTTTAGTACCCGCCATACAATCCATTTTACACCTTCCCGTTGGGGAAACGGGACTTGCAGGTAGTATAATGCTCGGTATTATGGCATTGCCCACTATTATCACCATTTCTGAAGATGCACTCCGCAATAGTCCACGTCAATTAAAAGAAGCAAGTCTTGCCTTAGGTGCAACGCATTGGCAAACGATATGGAGAGTAATTGTCCCCTACTCCTCCTCTGGAATCACTGCAGCCATTGTATTAGGAATCGGACGTGCAATTGGAGAAACCATGACCGTTTTAATGGTCACAGGAAATGCTGCTGTTATCCCTACAACTTTCTTAGCACCACTTAGGACTATCCCTGCAACCATTGCAGCGGAATTAGGAGAAGCGCCTTTTGGAGGATTACACTTTAAAGCCTTATTTGCCTTAGGTTGTATCCTATTTGTGCTGACTTTCTTCATTAATTTATTATTTGGTTTCATTGGTAAAAAAAGACTTTCCTAAAATGAATCAAGATTTGACCAACAAAAAAACAATTCAGAATAATAAAAATACTTCTGCTAAAATAAGGAATCAGAAAATTGCTTTCGGGTTATTTGGCGGAATATCCAGTTTAGTTGTATTTATTTTATTCGGAATATTAATATTTATTTTTATTAAAGGAATTCCGGCTATTAGCTGGTCATTCCTAACCGAGGCACCCAAGAACGGAATGATGGAAGGTGGAATTTTCCCTGCCATTGTCGGGACCTTTATTTTGGTCATTGCCTCAATGATTTTTGCCTTCCCAATCGGGGTAGCCTCCGCCATTTATACCACAGAATATTTAAAAGACGGACCAGTTAAAAACTTCATCGCTATGATGACCAATAACTTAGCAGGCGTTCCATCCATTGTATTTGGATTATTTGGAATGAGCCTTTTTGTCAATCAATTGGGATTTGGGGACAGCATTATTGCAGGAAGCCTTACCCTAGGCTTATTGGCATTACCCGTAATCATAAGAACCACAGAGGAAGCGTTAAAATCGATTGACGACTCCTACAGAACGGCATCCCTTGCCTTAGGTGCAAGTAAATGGCAGACGATTAGCAAAATTATTCTGCCAATGGCTTTTCCTAACATCTTAACCGGATTGATTCTGTCCATTGGTCGTGTTTCTGGGGAAACCGCTCCTATTTTATTTACGGTAGCCGCCTATTTCTTACCAAAACTTCCGCATAGCATTTATGATCAGGTGATGGCACTACCCTATCATTTATATGTGATTGCCACCTCCGGAACCAATTTAGAACAATCCAGAAAAGTCGCCTACGGAACCGCTCTAGTCCTCATCACCATTGTTTTAATTGCCAACCTCACCGCAGGATTTATCCGTAAACGCGCAGGAAATAAACAGAGGGGGTAAGGAGAGGGATTTAATACTCATTTATATCATATGATATAAATAGCCCACGGTTTTAACCATTGGTAACCAATGTTATATGTTCCAATTTATTGAATAGCCCACAGTTTTAAACGTATGCAATCGAATTTAGGTAGGGGCGGCGAATACAACCCTCTAATTTTAAAATAAATTCATCCCATTGTAGGGGCTGACCTTTGAGTCCGCCCTGAATTAATTTAATCAGCCTTTGTTGGTTGATTTACGCCATTCCATTTTTGCTTATTTATATAATTGTCTAATGATACATAGATTAAGGATTCCCAATAATTATTATTCTCTTTGTAGATTCTATTTATATGCATGTGAATAATACTTCTTAATATATTGTTAAATTTTATAGAATCTTTAGTTTTTGCTTGTACTTCAGCTATTAAAGGAATTGTAGCAAGTTTAAATTCTAATAATAGATTGGAAAAAGAATATGTTAAGGGATTCGCAACACTTAACAACTCAATAGCGATTTCAAAATGTTTTAAAGCATCTTTATTCAAATCCTTCCGTGAGTATGCTTTATCCATATTTAATATAGAAGGGTTAGCATTTGATTTGATAAAATTTACAGATTCTGTGCCTAAAATTTCCTTAATTATAAGATAGGTGGATAAGAGAGAAAAACTATTCAAATCATTATTTAAATCCTCTGATAAACGATAAAAAGAAACAATAAATTTGCTACTATAATGGAAGATTGATTCACACAGTTCAATTGTCTCTACACCATACCTTTCAATTTCTCTCTCATAGGTGGCATAACTTATATCACGTATTAAATGTCTTATTTTAACCTTATTTAACCATAGATTAATTGATTCAAAAAGTTTTGAATGTACATCTGCCGTGGTTGGTAAAAATCTAATACGAATATGACACTTAGGGTCATTATATCTAATAAAAAACCATTTAGAACAATTTTCTTTAAAGACAGAATCATCAACTAATAAAGGCAAAGATTCAATTATTAATCTATTTATGCTAAGATTGCCACCATAAATTTTTAAGTATAGCCAATTAAATGATGTTGGGTAAAATGTTCGTTCAATATTGTCGAAATTTACAAAATCAATTTTAGGTGATGGTAAATCAAATTTATGATTACTAACTATAGGTAATAAAATTTCATCTCTAAAATCGCCTGAAGGTTTTATGTATTCTTTTAACTCTACCCGATTACTTGTATTCAGTACTTTTAATACATTTTCCAAACACCAAGTATTATTAATATCAATTAGTAATTCATTATCTCCTTGTACTAAAAAGAATAGATTTGAAATATCAAATTTCCTAACTATTTCATTTAAATAAGAATAAATAACTTTAATATCAATTGCGCCATGAGTATAATTAATAAATTGTTTGTTAATTATAACAAGTGCCGGGGAAAGTATAAAGTTTTGATAAATTACCCTGGGATAAAAATTGCTTTGGTTATTACCCCAAGACCAAACATTAGGTGCTTGTTTATCGTAATAATATTGTAAATCACATAAAAATCTATAAATTTTAAAATTGTCTGGCGCAGAATAATTGTGGGCAGTACTTAAACGTGGCAGAATATATTTTTCAAGTTTTTTAGACCATAAAAACACCTTATTATTTTGCACATTTACCCAAAGAGAATTAATATCTAATGATTTTTCATTATCTATTCCCGGATACGTTAAATAAGGGATTTCATATTCACTCAATAAAGGTCTTGAAGAAATATTACCTAATCTACCCTTTGGAATATGACCAATCTCAGCTAGACAAAAATGTTGATAATCTAACTGTTCTTTTTTTGCAAGTTCTTCACATAACTGCCTGATATTAGATTTAAGAAAAGCAAAACGACCTATCAATGGAGTTAACCCACTACCGATGTATTTAAGGTAATATTTGCAATCATCATCAATAGTTGAAAATAATACGGAAAAGTGTTTAGGAATTGTAATCTTATCATTATTACTTTTACTATTATCCAATAGTTTACCAATATCCACAGTATTAGTCCTATTTTGTAAAGCTTCAGAGAGTAAAAGTGATATATTTAATTCAGTTATGGTTGGAATAGGTACAATCATTTCTTCATCACCATATCCAATACCATCAAATTCATCTAAGCATTCAGCTAGCTTAACCCATCTACTTTCATAACGTGCATTGAAGTCTTTTATAAACTTACCCATACTTCGACTTGCAGTTTGTTTGTTATCCCAAAATTTAGCAAGCTTTTTAGTGATTTCAAGCATGGAATTTACAACAGATTTGTCCAATTCAATATTTGAGGTCAAATAGGTATCTACTTGAATAAATGGTACATCAATTTTTACAGGTATGAACTCTTGAACACATTTTTGTAAATTTTTATAGTTAATAATTGGTATTGTTTCAATCTTATTGTTAAGTCGTAACTGGTCTAATGTAGCAACCAATTTGGTAAATTTGGTAGAAAATGGATCCGGTAATTCTATCTTACCTAAAATTTCAATAAAACGGTCTTCATATTCAGGTCCATTTACGTTTATTGTAAGTTCAGAAATAACTATTTGATTATGAATAAAACTATTTATAATACTTTGCGTCTGGTCAGGCATAGCACCCATTTCTATAAATTTATATCTTAACTCATATAAATAAAATGACTTATTATTAAATCCTTTTAATATTTCAAATGCAATATTATTATCAAACTCTTCAAGCTTATAATTAACAAAACTATCATCTCTAATCTCTCTTTTGGGCAATCTTAAAGTTATTCCATTACTATAGAGTGCCGAGTTTACTTTCCATTGTATTGTTTCCTTAATTAAAATATCATTTTCTAATTCATTGGCAATCCGTTCCAAGGTACCCATATCTAGTCGAATATGCCTCTCCATCGATTCATTAGATATCTTAAAATCAGAATCAATTAGTCCAACGCCTGCATTCAATCCAAATGGGGTTGCCCTGCAAGTCATTCTCAAATAATATTTGAGTAATGATTTTGCAAGTTTGTCAGTAACTATATTTTGCGTATTAACAACTTCCTCATATAATGTTGGACTATTTATAAATATTGATTCGAGTAAAATACCCTCAAATTTTCCAATAATTAGGGTACTCCAAATTTCAGGATTAATATTTTTTAGTAACTCTAAAATATCTAAAGCATTCTGAAAAGATAAAAGTGGTCTTCTAACAATATACTTCATCCTTAATACCTAACAAAAAAACAATTGTTGCCAATTAGTTATGGATTTTTTATTAATATGCATTAACGTTAAGGCAGTACCAATTTCACCATTAAGAAGTGTTAAATCCTCTCTGAATTCGCTAAGTTGAGTGTTATAATCCGTAGTAAAATATAAAAGATTCTTACCATTTTTCATTGATTCCTCGATTTGAATATAAATCATATCAACATATTTATTAGATGCTATTTTAAAATCCTCAATCAATGTCATTTCATAGGCTTTTGCATACATTAATGCCACACCTGCACTACCATGGCAAAGACAAGTATCAATTATTCCAGAATTCTGCAGGGTTCGATTTAGAGTGAAGTAAACCAAATCAACTGCATCTTCTCTTATAACTTTATTATTAGTAAATGAACCATAATCTAAATACGCAGTTGCTACAGCTAAATCTCCATAACACCAACCCAATCGTGATTCAATAAATTCAAATCCATAGTCTGCATAAATATTCGGATATTTAGAAAATCTCTTATCATCTAAAAATACTGTACTTTTTAAATAATTATAAACCTTCTCCAGTGGAATATTATGTATAGTATTAGGGAATTTACTATAAACCCTTGTCAATACAGCTAAAACAGCAGCAGAACCGTGAGCTAATCCTAAATTTGCTACTGGATTATTTATAATGTCATATTCTGTACGTGATTGATCCATGGTGATATCGCGCCACATTATTTTATCCCCCCTTTCTATTTGTTTATTCTTTATTTTATTTAAAAGCAGCATGACAAGATTTTCATTATCAGTATATTTTGCAATTGCATAAAGACTGCCTAAATATCCATAAAGATAATCTTGTTCATTGTAAGTATCAAGGTTTTCAAAATTTAAAATATATTCGAGTTTAGCTAATATTGTTTTTTTATAATACATAAGATGATTCTCATTTAAATAACCCAGCTGATATAGTCCATCGATTACTGGCAACACTGCACTTACACCAAAGATCAAACCAAAATCTGATATATTCATTATATGGTATTCAATTTTAGCAAACATAAAATTTAGTGTACTCTGATTTATTTTGTAGCCATCTAAATTGTAATTATCATATTCAATGAGGCACAAAAAATGACCTAAGATACCAGAACCTAAAGTTAAATTTTCAGTTTCTAGCATCGAATTTTCAATTTTGTTACAAATATTTATTAAGTACTTATCTATTATATTCATTTTTTTTTAATTTGTCTTTTTTTAAAAATTCTTTAATTTTAGACTTTAATAAAACTTTATAATTTATGTCACAGGTATTATTTTCAGTGTTTACAAAAATATCAGGTTTTATGCCTTTATACATAAAGTTATTAATTCCCATAATAGTTATTTGTGTTGTTGTGAATCTGCAAAAAAAACCGGGGTAAATTTTCAAATCTAATATTTCTCCCGCGGCTCCTGCTGTTGTAGTTCCTATAAATTTAACATTCCTATTAACTTCTTTTATTTGTAAATAATTATACTCATATGCACTTTGAACTAGCCGATTAAAATAAATAAAAAGTGGAATATTAGGTAAGTAAGGATTAAATTTGGAAACCTTTTGAATTGTTATTTTGAAGTTAGTATCTTTGTGTATAGACCATGGCACAGTAATAACCTCTTTGGTCACATATGATTTAAAATTTTTATTAAATAATGAAAAGTTTTTAAAATCATAGGAACCCCATAATAATAAAATTGAGTTATATTTTAAGGGTTTTAAATCAAACATTTGCTGATATAATTTTAAGTTAGGTTTTTCTTTCATCCTTATTATTAAGATGCTATCCTCAATACTTAACTCTTTAAAATCCTGATCGTTTAATAATTTATTTTCTTTACTAATATCAACCTTTTTTCCTTTTGTTAGTAAATGAATGGTATCAATAACTTCTACACCATTTATCACACTTGTTAGTTCGATGTTTGTGTCCTCAGAATATTGTAATTCAAACATTAATTCACGGGTTGCAATGTCAGGTCTATAATACTTATATCTTAATAACTTATTTTTAATATAATCACTTATGGGCATTTTGTTGACTTTTGTTATCATTTTGCAACTATTTGAAAAACGGTCGTAATAATAAACTGTATCTAAATTATTAATGACAAAAATTCCCGGGACTTGTTTCATATTTTGATGAGACAAATTGCCAAAAAAATGTAAATGGGGGTCGCCTAACTGGCAAAGATAATTGACAAGTATGTTATTAATTTCTGAAATTTTACTGGCTATTTGTAATCTTTTGATTAATGTAATAATGCTACTATCAGTAAATAAAGTCTTACATGGCATAATATTTTTATAGCCATAGAAGCAGTCTAATGTTGTAGCTACCTTCAAAGCAATAAATTCTTTCCAAAAAATATCCTTAAGTAGACCTGTAGCTAAATTCTCTTCTGGTAATTCTTCTGGGTAGGGATTATATTGTAAATCCCCTTCTTTCATATATTTGGGATGAAAGAAGGGGTAAGAAAGCATGTCCAATAAACTATCTATTGGAATGATATAATATTTACCGTATTTTTTCTCAATTTCTTTGACTTTCTTTTTTTTGATACAACATTTAACTAATAAACTAATAAACAAATCAATTGATTTAGTATTAGTGTTTTCTAACTCTATTTTCTTGACATAATGTAAGAAAGTGTCATCCATTTGAGATGCACCATATATACAAAATGGACTATATTTTATTTTAATAAATTGCTTTGCAAAATAAATAGAATTAAAATTATTCTGAGCTTTTAAGTTACAGCAAAAAAAAATATGGTATTAATTATTAACACCTTCTTCCAGAAAGTCATTATTTATTAAATTAGTTAGGGTTTGTACAACTAACTTCACCGTTTAAAGTTAAGCACCAATGTTTTTGGATAGGTTTCGTCCAACCAGTATTACATCTCGTATCTTGACATTGTGTATTACATAACCAATGTGAACATGAACCATTTAGTGTAGAATTTAAGAATTGTGTAGTGCCCCCACTACCGTTTCCACCCATACTACCCACCACCTGTGAGTCTAATTTTAATGATGCAAATGGAGTATTTTGAAATCTTTTGCTTGTTTTAAATAAAACCTTCGCCGCACTTACCATAGCTGCACCCACTAATGCGCCTGTTAAATCAACACCAGCAACTTTAGGTGGGTCAATTAAACCATAAACTGCCGCCTTATTAGTTCCTAGTAAAGCACCTTCCATAGCAGCTGATACCCAAAACGGGACATTTATTCTATTATATGCAGAGTTAGCGGCACTTTGGTCAAAATAAGGCCCCCAACCACCTGGGCTTTGTACTTGGGTATTCCAATAAATAATTGCTGCAGTACCAACTGATGTAGCTTGTAGCAATGGGATTTGAAATTCTTGCATTAATCCAGATCTGGTAATGTTATCCTCCAAATCAGTAATAAAATCTCCAATGGATTGAATCGGTACTCCAAAAATTCCGTTAACCATTTGATTGATAAATGCTAACTGTTGTGGATTGTAAGTTACCCCTCCGCTAGTGTCAGAAAGTAAATTGCTATTTACAAATCCATTGATTGCTGTGGCGCCTTGGGTTTTTAATTGGTTAACAATAAACATGTCAGGTGGTGTACCTGCAGGGAAGTAAGTCGACTGGACCCAAGTTGCTATTTGAATAGATAATGCATTTAAATCTGCAGGGGGTGCAGCTTTAATAACATTTAACAGTGTTGTGTAGTCACTATTAAGTGACGGATACGGATTCATTGTTGGTGTAATCATTTTTTTGTATTTCTATTTATTTGGCTTCGAATATAGTATAAAAAATTGAGTTTGGTGCGCAAGTCATAAAAAAAATTACATTTGGTTTTGCCTTAGACAATTAAGGCTTTAGAATTTAGGTTATTTAGACATTCAAATCCACAATCAATTTTCATTAAACCCAAATAAATTACAATTAGTTAAACTCAAATCCTTTTCATATCAATCACTTACAAATTATTTTCAACTTTTTTTTTATAAAAGTGGGTATAAATCGGATGGTTAGGGTATTCGCCGCGGCGAACGGGGCAATAGCGTGACTAAAATAAAAACCAACTATTAAACAGAAAATCTAAAATGCTAAAAAATATTTCATTCATTACCAAACACTTACAAATTATCTTCAACTTTTTTTCGCATAGTTTGCGATAAATGGAGGAGTTAAGACAATAGTGTATATATCTAACCATTTACTAAAATGAAAAAATCTTACTCCATCTTCTGTACCTTCGGTATTTTCCATAAAATCCGTTTAATCCGTGATTCAGACATGCTGACAGCCAGCCTTTGGCTGGAAACACTTAACACGTTGTCATACAATAACTTAAAAGTCATCGTTTCACCCCTGAAACGATTCTTGAAACACTTAAACCATATAACTATCAACCACTTACACACCGTTTCATTCAAATCAAAATTTTTACGATTCCATCTTGCAACGAATGTATTTATTCCCCCTTTGAAGGGGGCGGCCAGTCCATTGGACTGGCAAGGGGGATGTATACCTATTTATCACAACCAAAATAACAAATCAAAATAACGACATGCAACCAGAATTCAACCTCTACCTCTCACACCTCCAAAACGGAAACACAGACGCAACCTTTTACCACGGCAACTTGGACGAACTCCTAAAATGGATGAGAAAAGAACCTGATAAGGACAACCTTTTCATCCAAATAGACCTAGCCAAAAAGAAAGGACTCTATAAACTAGAACAAAAACTCTTGCACCAAACTGAATTATTGGAAGATGAAAGAGCACTTAATCAAACCATCATTCAATACATAATTAAAAGATTAGAAGAAGAAAACAATCAAATTGAACAAGAACCCAAAGTAGTATGGAAATTTTTAGAATTTGTCCCAGCGGGAATCGACCCGAAAAAATTAGAGGAAATCGGCAGGGCTCAAGCCCTAAGAGAAGGCAAAGAATATATCCCAGAAGAACATCACTTGAACCTAGAACCACATTGCGAAATCAACGAGGACGCGCATAAATCTTATGATATGGTTGAAGAACTGAGGTTTACCTCCATAGACGGCACTTACAGAATTCCACCAGGTACCTATTCGCAAGAACAAATCAATTGGATGCTCATTCATAAAAATGACCTTCCACCAGAACATGATGACCCTATTTTAGACAATTATAAAGATTCAAGAGAACATTTAATTCAAGTAGCACATGATGACGGCATAAAAGACTTTAAACCTCCGTTTTAATAAAAATTACCTAATTAATATCCGATGTTTATTGGCTGATTTATTTAATACTAAAATAGCAGATACTTCACATAGGATGCATAATACAAAGGCAACTTCGTAGCCGAGGTTGATATAAACTAAGGTTCCTAAGGTGGGGGCAATAAGTCCTCTGATGCCAGTAAAGCTTAAATGGATGGATTGATAGGTGGCGGCGTCTTCTTTGGGGGCAAAATAGGAACTTCCTATGCCCCAGACCATGCCGATGGCACTATTAAAAAATCCGTAAAAAATAAAAGCTAATAATACAAAATAAAAGATATTGAAGCCTTCTAAATGACTTTTAAAAGGAAAGTATCCTCCGACTAATAATAATAAAAAATACATCCCTGCAAAGAAGAAGGTGAGCATTCCCATTTTTCTGGGGTCTTTTTCATCCATTAATTTTCCGAAATAGGGATAGGTTAAAACCGATATAATGACTGGGATATTTTTATAAAAGGCAATTTCTGAATATTGCATTTTAAATCGATCTAATAAATATAAAACTAGTACTGGTTGAGCCATTAAAAAGCCCATTCCGTATAACATCATCCCGATTTGGAAGTCGCGGAATGGTTTATTTCCTTTAATGATGGATACGAATTTGGCGTTGACATCGGATATTATTTTTCTAAAATAAATAGGTTGTTTTTCCGAGGATATTTTTTCCTTGTAAGGAATTAAAGTTACTGCATAAATGCCTAAAAAGGTAATTAATCCTAAAAATGGAAAAACGTATTTGTAGCTATCAGGGTTGATGTCCAATAATATTCCAAAAATAAATGTCGCTCCAAAACAAAAGACTTGACTAAGGGTTTGACAATAAGAATAAAACCTTCCAAATCTTGATTTTTTATAAATCGATTTTGTAAATAAATTTAAATAAGGCAACACAATAGGATTGGATAAATAAAACATCATAAAAATGGCTAAATAACCAAATAATAGAAGCTCGTGATGGGCAGTTAAATACGCTTTATCAGGGTAAAATAGGAAGGCTACAAAAGGAAGCCTTGTAAAGATTGCGGTGTAAATAAGGAGTCGTTTTTTTTCCGCAAATTGACTTAGGAATTTTAAAATATAGGCTGCAAAAGGCATCAAAACTACTGCCGCCATAAAAAGTAAACTGATTTGGAAACTTCCTGCCTTTAATGATTTACGGAAAATGAAATCATACAGTGCAATGATTCCTAGTGAAATTCCATCTGTGGAGGCGTACAGGATATGTAAAAAGAAGGTCTTTTTCTCCCTCAGGGTCATACCTCCAAAGACATTCCTTTGTTGCTGTATTAGATTGAATTCACTCAAAATGGAGGTTGCCTTCTGTTATTGGTTTCGTTCTGGAAACGCAAAGGTAGTCCATTGGGTTACAAATCGCCTAAAATAGGACGCATTAGAATTTCCTCTATGACGGCTTGCGGACTCAATTGAGTGGCTTGATAAATCATTAAGGCCACATCATTGGCTTCCATGAATCTAGATTCAGGGAGGGTTGTTCCGCTCCAAGAATTGGTCAATGTAGCGCCTGGCATCACGGAGGTGACTTTAATCCCAAAAGGTTTAAGTTCCTCCCTGAGTACTTTTGTCATTCCGTGGAGGGCGTATTTGGTGACGCAGTAGGAACCTCCATTGGCATAAGGGGTAATGCTTGCGGTGGAATTCATCATAAAAATGTGTCCTTTATTATTAGAAATCATGGATGGAACGACTTTTCTGGTTAAATGATAGGCGCTCATTACGTTTAAGTCCCACATCTTGGTCAGAAAGCCTTCCTCCTCCCCATGAATTTGTCCTGGGAAAAAGACGCCTGCGTTATTGATAAGTACATCGATTTTATCCTGAAATTGATCTTTACAAAAGGCGTAGAAATCATTAACTACTTCTTGAAGACTTAAATCACCTACAAAATACTGGATATGATTAGGATATTGATTTTGTAAAGCAATTAAATCAGGTTCAGTCCTTGAACAAATGCAAACGGAATGTCCGTTTTTTGCAAATAATAAGGTTAAAGCGGCCCCGATTCCTTTTCCTGCTCCAGTAATGATGATATTCATTCTACAAATTTAGAGGGAAGTTGATTAAATCATCAACAAAGGACTATCTGGTTCTGTCCAAGGATTTATATCCTGTTTTATAAACGATACGCAGTGCGTACACCTTGCCGAGTGTATTTAGATTTTTAAAAAGCGTGTTTGGATTTTGCGTAGGGTCAATGACTAAGTAGTCCTCTTTGGTACTTCCTACAATGGATACAAATTTGATTCCTTCTGGTGAATGGATTTCAGCAATTAAAAGTTGTTTCAATTTTAAGGAGTTATTTACGTCCTCATTACTAAATAATCTTTTTTGATAAAAGGTAAGATAAGGGAAGGCATCTTCCATTTTCTTCCAATTGATTTGATGATTTTTGGTGAATCCTTTTTTGTAATTCATTAAGGAATCCACTTCTTTTAAATTGTATTTGAATCCTAAATATTTGATGCATTGGGTTAATGCACAAATCCCTGAGCTTACATTATACCCCTCTTGCTGATTGATGATGGCATTTTTTAGGTTTACCTCATTTCCTTTGATGCAGATTGGTGTGTCAATTACAGGAGCGATTTCTACTCCATTTGGATTGAGTAACACTCCATTGTGTTTTTTATTGACCGTCAGGAGCATATAGCCTCCGACAATCATTACAAAAATGCCTACAAAGAGGAAAAACAAAACTGGGAAACGTATTTTCATTTGGTTTATTGATGGCAACTACATTTCGATTCATTAATTTGATGCCAATCAAAAGGAATGGTATTCTGTTTTTTCTGAAAATAGAAAGGTTTGGTTTCCACTTTTTTAGGATACAATTGGTTCAAATTTTCGGATTGGTACATTACTCCGTTTTGAATAACATATTTAATCGAATTAGAATTTTTTATGTCCTCTAGCGGGTTTTTATCTAGGATTAAAAAATCTGCTAGTTTTCCTACTTCTAAACTTCCGATTTCTTTATCCATTCCAATATATTTAGCGCCGGAAATAGTGGAAGATTCTATTGCTTGTAGAGGAGTCATTCCGCCTTGAACAAACATCCACATTTCCCAATGGGCTCCGAGTCCATGTAATTGCCCATGCGCTCCTAATTGAACTTGTACGCCTGCATCGTATAATTTTTTAACGGATTCGGCATTTTTAATATGTCCAAAGTCGTCATCACTGACCATCATTCTTCTTCTAGAAACAGCATCAATGATTGCCCTAGGATAAAAGTTAAGAAGGTGTTTATCCGCATAAACATTTGTTTTTTGATACCAATAATTCTCTCCCCAAATACCTCCGTAGGACACGATTAAAGTTGGTGTATATCCGACCTTGGTATTAGACCATAATTGGACAACGTCATTATAAAGCGGACTAACCGGGATGGAATGTTCAATACCTGTATGCCCATCCATTATTTGATTAAGATTCCAGAATAAGGTGCTTCCACCTTCAGGATAGACCATCATTCCTAATTGATTAGCTGCTTGGATAATCATTTGACGTTGATTTCTCCTTGGTTGGTTGTAAGACTTTACAGAAAACCCTCCAATGGATTTCAGTCTTCTTAAAGCGGATAAGGCGTCTTCGTATTTATTTATTACGACTTTAAAATCCCCATCTGCTCCATATAAAATGGAACCAGTTGAGTATATCCTTGGTGCAATTATTTGACCGGCTTTTTGTAATTCTGAATTGTAGAATATCATTTCCGTATTAGCAGATGGATCGTGTGTTGTTGTTACTCCATAGGCCAAATTGGCGTGATAACTCCATTGTTGATATGGGGTAATTCCATTTCCAGATTGCCCCATGTGGGCATGGACATCGACTATTCCTGGCATAATGGTTTTTCCGTTACAGTCAATTATTGTGTAATTGTTTGCTAATTTTATTCCTTTTGCATCACCTATTGAAATTATTTTATTATTTTCTACTATAATGTATCCATTTTCTATTACTTTTTTATCCTTATCCGCTGTAATAATTCTTGCATTCATAAATGCGATTGATTTACTATTTTTAGGCGCTGAGGATTCTAATTCAAAAGTGATTTCAGTTCCAATTGTGTCTATTGGAGGTAAGGAATCAATATTTTTTATATAAGAAAAACAATCTTCAATTTTTCTTTCAAATAATCTATTTCCGTTTGTCCATCTAATTGAATTATTGCAAAAATGAATATTATTTCCGTAATCTCTGGTGAACTGGTACTGAGGAATGGCATCATTTCCTGCTGAGGCATCTTGCTGGTTTCCAGTGGATATAAAAGGAATTAAATATCCATTAAATAAATCTGTGAAAGCAAAGTATTTTTCATTTTTTAAATCTATGGTATAATCCTTTGCATATTTTGAAGAATATAAATCCGTTTTTTCTCTTGTTTTAATGTTGATTTTTGTGAATGTTTTTCCGTTATTTACAAAAACAAAGTTTCCATCTTTGCTAAAACGTGGTTTAGAGCCTGATTGACTTAATAATTCTGATTTCAGGGTTTTTAAATCTAAGATATAAATACCATTTTCCAAATCGGAAGTCAAACCGGTGATTTCATTTCCTGAGGTTTTTTGGTAAGCGATATAGCTTCCAGATGGGCTGTAAACGGGATATTCATAAAAGGATTTATCCGCTAATAGTGTTTTTGTTGTTTTTGACTTGCAATCATATTCCAAAATACTGCAATATTCAGAATCATTGAATCCAATATATAGTATTTTATCTCCTTGGGCATTAAAAGATGGAAAATAAGGAAGCATTTTTAATTTATTGTTTTCCGAAATAATCGTTGGATTAGTTATTTTTTTAGCATCATAGTTGGCTAAATATAAATTTCCAGCAGCAATAAACGTTATTTTAGTACCATCTAAAGAAGAGGATAGGTTCCTAAGCATTTTTGGTTGAAATGTTGTGGTAAATACCTTTTGAGGTGTATTCACTGCTTGAGTAATCGTTTGGTTAAATTCAACTTCAAAAGGAATCATAGATACCTTTCCATTATAAATATTTACCTTATTTAAATGACCTCCAAAGGAAATGAATATTTCAGATTCATCCTTAGAAAAACAAAAATGCGGATATACTCCAAATAATGCCCAGGTTTCTTGCTGATCTTTATCCAAACCATCAAAAACTGGATAAGATATATTCTTTTTTAGATCATAAATATTTAAAATCGATTTTATGCCTACCCTACTCACATAAGCCAAATATTTACCCGATTTTGATAAGATTGGTCTGCAAGCACCACCTGTTCCGTTGATTAATTCATCAATTTTTCCATTTTCTAAATTATATCTTCTAATCCCGTATATCCCAGCGTGTGGATTTTTATTGTATTGAAAATAAGGACCTTCGGTCATGTCTTCGCTAAAATAAAGATATTTAGAATTAGGTGATGCCTCTGGTTCTCCTACGTCTTGTTGATCATTTTTTCTTTTAGTTAATTGAATTCCAGAACCTCCTGTAATATGATATTGCCACATTTCACCAGCTCCAAGACTCCGTGTTCCTGTAAAATGTTTTTTGGCAATGATGTATTCATCATTTAACCAAGTGGCATTATTACAAAGTCTAAAGGATTCCTTGGTAATTTGTTTAGGATTCTTTCCATCTATATCACAATACCAAATATTATCCCCTCCATCCCTGTCGGAGGTAAAGAGTATTTTTTTTCCGTTTGGGCTGAATCTGGGTTGACATTCATAAGCAGGACCAGATAAAATACATGTTGCCTTGCCTCCACTGGTAGGCATTGTATAAACATTGCCTAAAACGTCAAATACTAATAATTGACCGTCCGGACTTAAATCAACTGAAATCCAAGTTCCTTCCTTGGTTGAAAATTTGACATCTTTTGTAATTCCGTGGGGTGCACTTATATCCCATTTTTTATCTTTATTTTTATCGGCTGGTTCTTTAGCGGATATATTGAATTCCAATAATATTAGTGCTATAAATAAGGTAATATATTTAATTTTATTCATTTTATTAGTATAATTTATTTTCTTCTAAATAGTCTATCATTAATTCCATATATTCATCCAATTCTTCTTGGAGAGCAGGAAATTTAAAATTAATCCCGATTATTCCATCGGGTAATTCTTCAATTTTGCTATCCTTATTCTGGATATTTACAAAAGTATTGAAGGTATGAAAGTATTGAAGTGATTCTTGATTTATAATTAATGAATGAATTAGTGATAAATCCATTATTTCCTCAGGATTGTTTTCAATAGGTACATCGACCAAATATCCAAGATCTGAAAGTTGGGAAATTAGGACTAAGTCATATTTATCTAATTCTATTAAATTGAGGTCGAGCTCTTGACAAACACTATTGATGTAGTCAATTCCGTCCAAAATACTAAATTGACCTACTAAGATCGGTCCTTGAATCCACCCCATCATTTCCTTTATTTTAAGAGGATCAACGTATTTAGGTAGGTTTAAGGATAGATTAAATCCTACTATATCCGCACCAACTCCTGCCGCAAAACGAAGTCCTATAAGGTTATAAATACCTCCAATACGGATTTTTAGGTTATTTTCATTCATTCGTAAAAATATAAAAGTTTACAAAGATTCGATTAATAATTGATAATCACCAAAAAAGTAGGAAATTTGCAATGTGATACTTTTAGACGGGAAATCCTTATCAGACAAGATAAAGTTGGACATTAAAACGGAGGTGGAAGGCTTTTTATCCTCTAAAATGAGAAAGCCTACCTTAGCAGCTATATTAATTGGGGATAATACTGCCAGCCAGACCTATATCCATTCTAAAATAAAGGCTTGTGAATATTGCGGGATAGAAAGCTTAATGTTTCACTTAGAGGAGTCCATACAAGAGGAGGATTTAATCCAGTTGATTAATGATATTAACTCCAATCCAGACATTGATGGTTTATTAGTTCAATTGCCATTGCCAAAACACATTGATGAAACATTAATCATAGAAAGAATTGCTGTTAATAAAGATGTAGATGGATTCCATCCAACTAATATTGGCAGAATGGCTAAAAACTTAGATTGTATTATTCCTGCGACTCCATTTGGAATCCTCAAACTTATTGAGTTCTACAAGATAGAAACATCAGGTAAAAAGGTGGTGGTTATTGGAAGAAGTAATATTGTTGGTAGTCCAATGTCTATATTAATGGGCAGGAACTCCTATCCAGGGAATTCTACTGTTACCCTTTGTCACTCTAAAACGGTGGATTTAGCTCAATATACCTTAGAGGCTGATATTATTATTTCTGCAGTAGGAATCACTTATCTAATAAAAAAGGAAATGATTAAGGATGGAGCAGTCATCATTGATGTTGGAATGAATTCATTGCCAGATGAAATGAAAAAATCCGGATATAGATTAGTTGGAGACGTCGATTTTGAAGATGTTAAGGATAAATGTAGTTACATCACCCCTGTTCCTGGAGGTGTTGGTCCTATGACCATTGCAGGACTTCTTTTAAATTGTATAAAACTATATAAACAACATCTTGGCCTCCACTAAACCAAAATTAGAAATCCCAATAAAAACTGGGTTTATTCCAGTGATGGAATCTTTTTACACCATCCAAGGAGAGGGATATTATAGTGGTCATGCTGCTTATTTTATCCGTTTAGCTGGTTGCGATGTAGGATGTTCTTGGTGCGATGTAAAAGAAAGTTGGTTGGTAGAACAAAATCAATTGGTCAATTTAGATGAATTGGTTGGACAGATTAATAATTCCAAAGCAAATAGAGTGGTTATCACAGGAGGAGAACCCTTTTTACATGATTTAACCGACTTAACTCAAAAATTAAGAGCTAATAATTTATCCATTAACCTAGAAACATCAGGGTCTTCCCCTTTTAGTGGTGTTTATGATTGGATATGTTTGAGTCCAAAAAAATTCAAACTTCCATTATCTGAAAATTATACTTTGGCAAATGAGCTCAAGATTATTGTGGTCAATCATAAAGATTTTGAATTTGCTGAAAGCGAAGCTGCTAAGGTGAATGATGATTGTGTATTATTGCTTCAACCGGAATGGGATAAAAGAGAAAAAGTGAGTCCATTGATTGTTGAGTATGTAAAAAATAATCCTAGGTGGAAAATTTCTATTCAAACACATAAGTATTTGAACATCCCTTAAATATAATTGTTATAAATAAAAGTCATAAAAATGAATAATACAGACAGAATAATTACTGTTTATGCAGAGCAAACTCCAAATCCTGAAACATTGAAGTTTGTAGTCAATGCACATATATCCAAAGGTGGCAGTTTTGATTTCCCGACAAAGGAAAGCGGAGAAAAAAGTCCTTTAGCTAAAATGCTTTGGGCGGAAGATTATGTGAAAGGCGTTTTCATTGCACAAGATTTTGTTACAGTTACAAAAGCGAGTGATAGAACTTGGGCGGAATTACTTCCTAAAATACGCGTCTTTTTACGAGATTACATTCAAAATGGTGGAGAGGTTATTCCAGAAGGATTGATTTCTGAAATCCAAACTCAATTTGAGAAGGATGATTCCAATGATTCCGATGTAGTGAAAAAAGTAAAAGAAATCCTTGCGCAAAACATAAAACCTGCCGTTGAAATGGATGGTGGAGCAATCGACTTTGTTGATTTTACTGACGGAGTGGTTACAGTTGCATTAAGAGGTTCTTGCAGCGGATGTCCATCCAGTATGGTTACTCTAAAAGGAGGCATTGAGAATTTACTTAAAACCTTAGTCCCTGAAGTCACAGAAGTTGTGGCAGAGGCTATGTAATTGATTTTAAGCTTTAATTAAAAAAGGGCTGAAATATCATATTTCAGCCCTTTTTTATTCTATTTTAATTTGATTACTTTTCTAATTCTACTCTTAGATTATTTAATCCATCTTGAAGGTCTTTGCCAAGCATCTTGTCCATATTCATAAACAATCCCATTAAATTCATAGGATAAGGCATTGTACTTTTAAATGTCCATTTTACCTTAGTAGAACTATCAGGTTGAGCTTCAGTGATTAAACTTGCTTTTGCCTTACCTTCAAAAGGTTTAATAAAATGTAAGTCTAAATCCATTTTCTTTCCTTCTTCAATGGCTTCTATTTTTTGACTTCCTGCACCAACTTCTTTGTCTTGGCTATCCCATTTGGACTCAAATCCTACTGTTCCATCAGTGCCAAAAAATTCCATTTTTGCATTAGGATCTTTTTTAACCCAGACACTATAATTCTTTTGATTTTTAAGCATTTTGACATAATCAAACACCACTTGATTTGGTTTTTTAATGATTACCTCCCTTTGAACATTGTAGTCCTTTGGTAAAAAGAGCGCAATGAATAATAATAGGGCTACAATAGCGAATAGAGATAGGAAAATTCCTTTAACGATTTTCATAATGATTTAGATATTTTAAGAATTTAGTTTTTCAAATATAGGAGAATTTTGTTAAAGTTGTTATGATTCAACAAAATACCTAAGAATTTAACCCTACTTTAGCCAAGTTGGAAGCCTAATGAGAACTTAGGATACAACTAGTCAGGCATTACAAAAAGCCTAACTCTATCTTGGCCTCGTCGCTCATCATGTCTTTGTCCCAAGGAGGATCAAAAGTGACCTCTACTTTACAATCGTGTATTTTAGGAATCATTTTAACTTTTTCCTCTATCTCAGCAGGTAATTCCTGAGCAGAAGGACATGCAGCGCTGGTCAAGGTCATTAAAACAAAAGCAGAATGTTCATCAATTAGTTGAATGTCATAAATCAAGCCTAATTCCCATATATTAACCGATATTTCAGGATCATAAACGAGCTTTATTTGTTCGATAATTTCGTCTTTTAATTCGTCTGAAATTTCTATATAATTACTTGTACTCTTTTCTTCCATTTAGTTATTCAAATGATTATATGCGATTGCAAAATGTTTGATTTGTTTAATCATTGATGCCAATCCATTACTTCTGGTAGCTGATAAATGCGTTTCTAATCCAATCGATTTTATAAACTCAGGCTCAGTTTCTATAATTTGTTTAGGACTTAGTCCGGAATATACTTTAAGTACTAGAGCTACTAAACCTTTAACTATTAAAGCATCCGACTCTCCCTTAAAATACACTTTATTTTCTTCTTTATTAAAATCAGATACTATCCAAACATTGCTCTGACAGCCCTTTATTTTATCTTCTTCTTTTAATAAATCTTGTGGAATAGCATCTAACTCTTTTCCTAATTGTATAATATATTCATATTTATCTTGCCATTGATCTAGCATTGCAAAATCTTCAATAATTTCAATTTGAGTTTCTGTCATTAATTTAATTATCTTAGTTTTTGAATTACTTTTTTTAATGCAAGAATAAACTCATCAATTTCCTCTAGGGTATTATAATACGATAATGATGCCCTACAAGTAGATTGATATCCTAAGGCATGAATCAAAGGCTGTGTGCAATGATTACCTGTCCTGATAGCTACCCCTTCAAAATCAATCATGGTTCCAATATCTAATGGATGACATCCCTCTATTGCAAAAGATGATAAAGGAATCGTATTTAAAGATGAACCTAAAATTGTAAGTCCATCAATATTACTCAACTCAAATTTTAATTTATCATTTAATTGATGCTCATGCATCTGAATTAAATCATAATTTAGACTATCAAAGTATTTTAATGCCTCAGCTAATCCAATGGCTCCTGAAATATGTGGGGTTCCAGCTTCAAATTTGTGAGGTAACTCATTGTATTCTGTTTTATCAATGGATACAAACTTTATCATATCCCCTCCTGTCTGATAAGGAGGCAAATCCTCTAAAAATGATTCTTTACCATATAATATACCAATTCCTGTTGGTGCATACGTTTTGTGACCTGAAAAAACCAAGAAATCACAATCAAGTTCTTGTACATTTATTTTAAAATGTGGAGCCGCTTGACAAGCATCCACTAGAATTGGAATGTGGTGCTTATGACTAATATCAATTAATTCTTTAATAGGATTTATAGTCCCAATTCCATTAGAAACGTAAACAGTAGATACTATTTTGGTTTTTTCTGTTATATAGTTTTCGAAAATTTCTAGATCCAATGTGCCATCCTTTTGAATAGGAACGGCTTTTAATTTTGCCCCATATTGTTCACATACTACTTGCCATGGAACAATATTGGCATGATGTTCCATATAAGTAATTAATACTTCGTCACCTTCTTTGAGAAATTTCTTTCCAAAAGATGAAGCTATTAAATTAATTCCTTCCGTTGCACCTCTGGTAAAAATAATTTCTTTTTCCGATTTTGCATTGAGGTATTGAGTAATGAATTTTCTAGATTGCTCATAATTATCAGAACTCAATTGGCTTAAATAATAGACTCCTCTGTGGATATTGGCGTTTTCCTCAGCATAATATTTTGTAATCCTATCGATAACTTGGATAGGTTTCTGAGAGGTTGCGCCATTATCAAAATAAATTAATGGCTTTCCGTAAACCTGTGTTTGTAAAATTGGAAAATCACCTCTGATTTGATTGATATATTTTTCAATTTCAATATTATTAATTGTTTGTGAAATCATTGATAATTAAATATTATTTAATTTAGAATCCAAAAAAGGAAATACAATGTTTTTCACCTCCTCATCTGAGCATTTATTTAAGACGTCAGAAGCAAAAGCGTTTAACAATAATTTCCTTGCAGAAATTAAAGGAATTCCTCTTGCACGTAAATAAAATAATGCATTATTATCCAGCTGACCAATAGTGGCTCCATGACTGCATTTAACATCATCAGCAAATATTTCTAATTGAGGTTTTGTAAAAACATGTCCATTTGCACTAAGTAGGACATTTTTATTCGATTGATAGGCATTCGTTTTTTGCGCATCAATTTCAACTAATATTTTTCCGTTAAATACTCCAGTTGCTTCATCTGCAATGATACCTCTATAGGTTTCATTTGAATTACAATGTGGCATTTTATGGTCAACAAATGTTTGATTGTCAATGTGGTCATTATTGGTTGGAATGTATAACCCATTCAAATGTGCTTCTGAGTGACTTTTACCAAATCTAAAACTAAGATTATTTCTAATAAACTTACCTGAGAGCCCAAAAGTATTAGTCTCTATATTTACATTGGCATTCAGATTAAAATAGTGATAATTTACCGTTCTACTTTTATTACCTTGATTTTGAATTAAAGTATAATTTATAAAAGAATTATCCTCTAAGTTACCTGTGATAATGTTTGTTAAAAAATAGTTAGAATCATTTTCTTGAATTTCTACTATTTTACAAGAGGAAAAAGATTCCGCTTGAATATGTATTCTTGAATGACAATGGCTTAGTTTACCTGAATGTAAATGATAAATGATCACAGGATGGTTTGTCTTGATATTAGACTTTAATCTTAAGAATAAACCTGAATTTAAATGGATTGTATTAAAAGCTGTTACTGAATCAAAATCAGCATTTAATAATTGCAATGAGTCATTTAATTGATCGGAATTTAAAAAATCAAATTCAATACTTTCATTATTGATAACAGATTTAGTTGGGTTGAAAATACCATCCTCTACAACAATAAATGCATCGAATGACCCAAATCGATGAGTTGGGTCAAAATTCAAATCATGATTTGGCTCCCCATGGTAATTAAAATCGAAATCTTTTAATTGGGCCGCTAAATCAGAATATTTCCAAGATTCATTTTTAGATGAAGGGAAATTCTCTAAGCTAAATTTACTTTTTGCACTGCCCAAATCCTTTGACATTAACGTCAAATTATTTTTTATATCTATTTGATTTTCAATCATTATTAATTCACAACTAAATTGGATTCGTATTCTTTAATAATGGTATCATAACCATCTCTTTCAAGTTCAAGCGCAAGAGACTTATCCCCTGATTTAATGATTTTTCCGTCATAAAGGACATGAACAAAATCAGGAATTATATAATCCAATAATCTTTGATAATGCGTTATAACTATAAAGGCGTTTTTATCTGATTTTAAAGTATTCACTCCACCGGCAACAATTCTTAAAGCATCAATATCCAATCCTGAATCGGTTTCGTCCAGGATGGCCAACTTTGGCTCAAGCATTGCCATCTGAAATATCTCATTTCTTTTTTTCTCCCCTCCGGAAAAGCCTTCGTTTAATGACCTAGATAGTAAATCTTGTTTGATTTCTACCAACTTCATTTTTTCTCTCATTAATTTTAGAAAGTCGCCAGCAGTTAATTCTGATTGACCTCTATAATTACGGACTTCATTCACGGCAGTTCTCATAAAGTTGGTTGTACTAACCCCAGGAATTTCAACAGGATACTGAAAAGCAAGAAAAATTCCTTACCCTGCAACCTCCTCTGGTTCTAAATCTAAAATATTTTTAGAATTGAATTCTATAGAACCTTCTGTGACTTCATATCCATCTTTACCTGTAATAACGGATGCTAGAGTTGATTTTCCAGCTCCATTTGGTCCCATTATTGCGTGAACTTCTCCTAAATTCACTTCTAAATTCAATCCTTTAAGGATTGTTTTGTCTTCCACTCTAGCGTGCAAGTTGTTTATCTTCAACATATAATTTCTAACTGATGTCCTAATTTTTATTTTATCCTACGCTTCCTTCTAAACTGATGGCTAATAATTTCTGGGCTTCAACAGCAAACTCCATTGGGAGGTTGTTAATTACCTCTCTAGCATAACCATTGACGATTAACGCCACCGCTTTTTCTGCATTTATACCTCTTTGTCTACAATAAAACAATTGATCTTCTCCTATTTTAGAGGTAGTTGCCTCATGCTCAATCTGAGCGTTTGGATTTTCAACTTCTAAATAAGGAAATGTATGTGCACCACATTTATCACCTAGTAATAAGGAGTCGCATTGACTGAAATTCCTTGCTCCAGTGGCGCGTTTGTTGACTTTTACCTGTCCTCTATAAGTATTTTGGGATTGTCCAGCGCTAATTCCTTTGCTAACTATCCTAGACTTAGTTTCCTTGCCAACATGAATCATTTTTGTTCCTGTATCTGCTTGTTGATGATTGTTGGTCACCGCAACGGAATAAAATTCTCCTTGGGAATAGTCCCCTTTTAATACAACAGAAGGATACTTCCATGTAATTGCGGAACCTGTTTCAACCTGTGTCCAGCTAATTTTTGAGTGATGACCTAGACAGTTACCTCTCTTGGTTACAAAGTTATAAATACCTCCGTTTCCGTCTTTGTCCCCAGGATACCAGTTTTGTACAGTGGAATATTTGATTTCCGCATTGTTCATAGCCACTAGCTCAACAACTGCTGCATGTAATTGATTTTCATCACGTTTTGGAGCTGTACATCCTTCCAAATAAGATACATGACTGTCATCATCTGCAACAATTAAAGTTCTTTCAAATTGACCTGTATTGCTTGCGTTTATTCTAAAATAGGTTGACAGTTCCATTGGGCAACGTACTCCCTTAGGGATATATACAAATGATCCATCACTAAAAACAGCGGAGTTTAAAGCAGCAAAGTAATTGTCTGTTATAGGAACAACCGAGCCAATATATTTTTTGATTAAATCAGGGTGCTTTTGAATCGCTTCAGAAATAGGACAAAAAATAACTCCTGCATCATTTAACTTTCCTTTAAAAGTAGTAGCCACTGAAACAGAGTCAAATACAGCATCCACTGCCACGTTGGACAACATTTTTTGTTCGTTTAAAGGAATACCTAATTTCTCAAAAGTTTTGAGCAACTCGGGATCAACTTCATCAAGGCTATTGAGTTTTTTTTGTTGTTTGGGAGCAGAATAGTATGTAATTGCCTGAAAATCAATTTCAGGAAAGGTAACGTTCTGCCATTTAGGTGGGGTTAGTGTTAAAAAATGTTTATAAGCTTTTAACCTCCATTCCAACATCCATTCAGGCTCATTCTTTTTAGCAGAAATGAGCCTAATGGTATCTTCTGTCAATCCCAAAGGGATTTGATCTTCTTCTATATCGGTTACAAAACCGTATTTATATTCTGATGAGGTAACTTCCTCTAAAAGTGAATCTGTTTCTATGACTTGACGCATCAATTTTTATTTAGACTAAATACAAATAAAAAACAATGCAAAGATAAAAAGATTCACTCAAGGGCTAAAATGAAAGTTTAGCGACTTTCATTTTAAGGACAACTACTGTTTTATCAACTTTTCTATGATATTAACTCCTTGACCTTTAACGGAAACAAGATAAATACCAGCTTTTAAGTTTTGGACATCAAGTTCAGTTTTGGTCTTTCCTTCATTCAAATAGACCATTTGTTGGTTGATTATTTTACCTGTAAGATCAGAAATGGAAATTGTTGCTTTAGATGCGCTCTTACAAATTACTTCCAAGTTAGAATTATAATTGGTTGGATTAGGATATAATGCGTAATCTTCTATTTTAGAAACTCCTTCTTCTATACCGGTTGTGTAGCTCTGATTGTAATAAATTAATTTATTTACAATGTTAAAACTAAAAACTTTATATGAAGTAGTGAAGAAAGTTAATATACTGCCTCTTTTACCAGGAGTAACAAATGTATTTGTAATAGCAGTTACTTTAGTGGTTGCTTTATTTACAGTCGTATATGAGGTATTAGAGTCTCTTAATAAGAGAACATTTTTAAAAGTGTTTTTAGGCATTTTCAGTGTGCCATATCCAATTGCTGTATATTTATGATAACCATGCTCTACGGTTGCAAAACCTTGATTATTGTATGCAACATAATAGCTATCGGAATTAGTTGAATTATAAGTAAGTGGAAATGTATAGTTAATTAAAGTATTACCATACTTACGTACTTGACTAATTTTGGTCGCTGAATCATAGGAATATGTCCCTATTGTCTCAAACTGGCTTGAAGACATAATTCCAAATAAGTATGTTTTTCCTGATAAAGAAATAGAGGAATAATTTGCCTTAGGGAAAGCCGTATCATATCCAGTGCTTTTTGGGGTAACTGCTAGAGAAACAGTAGAATCTTTGGATGCGTTTGGTGAGATAGTTGAATAATCCCAAGTAACCCCAGCTCCACCTTTTGGAAATTTAAGTCCTGTGGTATCGGCAGTAAAATTGACAATTCTATCGCCAACTTGAGGAAAATCAGTTGATTTTAATGTTGGGCTTTGAGCATAAATGCTTGAAAAGGAAAGTAAAATCAGTAATACTGAACAAAAATGGTAAAGCGTTTTTTTCATGGAGTTTTTTTCCAAATTTACAAATAAGTGAAGTTACTTTTGTAAAAATAATGGTAAAAAATCAGAAATATTTTCAACCTCACCAAATTAGCAAGAGCCTATTGTTATTTTTTTGGCTGATTTTATCTTTATGTTCAATGATTTTAGCCTTATTTTACCTTTCTCTTAATTATGATGACCTATATAATTGGTACTTAAACCTTAATCCATACTTCTATAAGGTTGGAACTTGGCATAAAGACTTTTTTACATTGGAAACGAAATATTATGGAGATTCCATTAGCCTTTTGTTATTGCTGATCAATTTTTCGGTAATGTTTTGGTCCACATTTCAACTTAAAATCCATCTTAAACTATTTAAGGAAAGGGAAATTAAGTTAAAAATTAACTCTATTCCTTGGGTTTGGTATGTTTTGGTTGGGCTGTCTGCTTTTATATTATGGTTTTACGGATATTCAATTAATTATCCAGGATACGATGAGGCCTTTTCCGCGATTAATTGTGCGGGGATTCATCCTTTTCAAACGATTAGTTATTATATGCTGCCAAATAATCATGTCTTTTTTAATATTCTGAATAACATCTGTTTTAATTGGAGTAATGATAAAATATTTACAGGCAGATTAATTTCAGGATTTTTCTATATATTGACTATGTTATTTGCTTTTGATTGGATAAATTCCTTGATTAAAAACAAATGGATAGCCTTTGTGTCGGTATTATTTGTAGGTGCTCAATTCTATATATGGGGTTTTGGTTTCCAAGCCAGAGGGTATGAAATCTACTTATTTTGTCATTTAATGTGTATAAGGACATTATTGCGATACCTACATAACCAAAATTCAGACTTCTTATTGATTAATTCATTCTTTGTAATTACAGGTTTTTGGACTGTACCTACTTTCTTTTATTATTTTTTGATTCAATGTATTGTGTTACTTTTTCATCAATTTGTCAAAAAGAAAATTGATTACGTAGTTTATTTTTATGGCTTACTAACATTAATTGGCATATTTTTAGTTTATTCACCAATCATCCTATTTTCTGGATTCAAGGCTTTGATAGGTAATAAGTATGTAAGTCCATCAACACTTTCTAGTCCTGAATATTTTAAAAATGTTATATCATTATTCCCTACATTCCTAAATTACACCTTATCAAATAATGGTTTGAAATGGATGCTATTACCGATCATTTTTGCCTTTCTACCATTTTTGTTATTCCTTAAAAAAGGAAGTCAAATTAAATGGATAGCCTTTATATATCTATTAGTCCCTATTTCATTCTTAGGATTCATTTATTTTTTAAAAGCAGTTCCCTTCCATCGTAATATCATTGGTTTATATTTTATAATGGACACAACTATTGCCATTACTTTATTTTATATTTTTAAATTGATAGTCAATAAAACCAATCAAAAATGGATTTTGACTATATTTTATCCAGCTGGGTTATTGGTTTTAACTTATTTTATGCTTAACAAGGATAGACAAATCGTCAATGACTGCCTTTACTACAATAGTGCCAAATATGATTATGAATACACTAACTTAAATATTGATAAAATTCCTAAAAATGCGACTATAGGATTTGGGAATGAATCCTTTTATTGGAGGTATAATTGTTTTAGACGTAAAATGAATATTGATCCCAAAAATCCTTATACCGGACATGAAGACTATTTAATTATACAAAAAGGAGAATCATTTAAAGATTCAACAAGGTATGTTCAATTTTATAGAGACGATTTTTACTTCATTTTCAAAAACAAAAGTGTAAAATAGCCTTTAAGGAATCATATCATCTTAATTTTGGTATATCTGAGCAAGAGGCTAACTTGCTATCAATATAAATGGATTCTTTAGAAAGTACTACCGTATTGGGATTAAAACTCCCAACCGACCCAAGATGGGCGAATGCTGCTGAAATGGATATTAAGGAAATTTTGAATGATCATGCTTGGTGTGAACAAAAAGCAGCATCCACTTGTATTACTATTATTGTACATTATTCTGATTATCAATATATTGTTGAAGCAGTAGCTCCCGTAATAACGGAAGAGTGGGGTCACTTTAGGTTGGTTTTAAGGGAATTAAAGAAAAGAGGATTTGAGCTCGGTCCTCAAAGAAAAGACATTTATGTTAATGAAGTTGTTAAGTTTCAGATTAAGGGAGGTCACAAATCAATTCAATTAGTTGATAAGCTTTTAACTTCCGCATTAATTGAGGCCAGAAGTTGTGAGCGATTCAAAATATTAAGCAAAGAAATATCTGACGAATCATTAAAACGGTTTTATCACGATTTAATGGTCGCAGAGGCTGGACATTATCGGCTATTTTTAGATTTGGCATATCAAACATTACCTGATAATGGAGAATATGTCAAAAATCGATGGAGAGAATTCTTAGAGGAAGAAAGGAGAATCCTTTTAACTTTAGAACCAAATCCTAGAAGGATGCATTAGTAGAAAATCAATTATTGAATGAATCCAGAACTTAGAAAAACGATAATAAATCTTCCCTCAAATCCAGGGGTATATAGGTATTATGATGTAGATGGACAAATTTTGTACATTGGGAAGGCAAGAAATCTTAAAAAAAGGGTTTCTAGTTATTTTGTAAATAGAGCAGAATTATCCTCAAGAATTCGAGTGATGGTTAGCAAAATTCATTCTTTGGAATATACCATAGTCCATTCTGAATATGACGCGCTTTTATTAGAAAATAATTTAATTAAAAAATATCAACCTAGATATAATATCAACTTAAGGGATGATAAAACATATCCCTACATTGTGGTTAGAAAGGAAGATTTTCCTAGAGTTTATTCCACAAGGAGACTAAATGCAGTTCCTGGAGATTATTTTGGACCATATGCTAACGTAGGAATAATGCGTTCCATCCTAGATTTATTAAGAAAATTATTTCACACCCGATCTTGTAATCTTCCTCTTACGGAAGAATCCATTAGCAAGGGCAAATGGAAAGTCTGTCTAGATTATTACATTAAAATATGTAAAGGACCCTGCCAAGCCTATCAAACTAAAATTGATTATAATGACAATATTGCTCAATTAAAAAACTTTTTAAAAGGAGATTATCAAGAGGTTTATAAGTACCTCAATTATTTTTTAAATACTTATATTGAACAACTAGAATTTGAAAAAGCTCAAGAAATAAAAGATAAATTAGATTTATTAGAAAAATTTCAAGCAAAAAGTACTGTTGTTAGTCCTACAATTGGGGAATTAGATGTTTTTAGCTTTTATAGTACAGAAAAATCGGTTTTTATTAATTATATGCACGTTAAGAACGGGTCAATAATTAATACGGATACTATAGAAATAAAACGCAAAATGGATGAATCAGATGAGGAAATCCTATTATATACCATAGTGGAAATGAGGCAAAAATATCAGTCATCCGCCAAGGAGATAATTTTACCTTATTTAATTTTAACTCAAATTGAAGGAGCCAAATATCACATTCCTAAATTGGGCGATAAAAAGAAAGTTTATGAATTAAGTAAAAAAAATGCTTTCCAATATTTTCAAGACCGATTAAAATCAAAGGAATTAAATAAAGATAGAAGGAGAAATTTTTCACTTTTACAAGAGGCACAAAAAGATTTGAATTTAAAAACACCTCCTTATCATATTGAATGTTTTGATAATAGCAACATGCAAGGGAGTTATCCTGTGGCATCTGTGGTGGTATTTAAAAATGGAGTTCCGTCAAAAAAGGATTATAGAGCATTTGATGTCAAAACAGTTGTTGGACCAGATGACTTTGCGACTATGGAGGAATCGGTTTATAGACGTTATAAACGGATGTTAGATGAGGGAACTGAACTCCCTAATTTAATCATAATTGATGGTGGTAAGGGACAACTTTCATCTGCAGTATCAAGTTTAATCAGCCTTGGAATTCATGATAAGGTGGACATTATTGGCATTGCAAAGCGTTTAGAGGAGATTTATAAACCAGGAGACCCTTTGCCTTTGTACATCAATAAAAAATCCCAGACCTTAAAATTAATACAACGAGCAAGAGACGAGGCACATAGAAATGGCATCACCGCTCATAGAAAAAAAAGAAATAAAGGGACGTTAAAAACGGAGTTGACTATCATAGAAGGGATTGGACCTGCTACATCAGAAAAATTATTGACTCACTTTAGAAGCATCAAAAAAATAAAGGAAGCGGCTCATGATGAAATTATTTCAATAGTTGGTAAAGCAAAAGCTCAGGTTGTTTTTGATTGGGTAAACAACCAAGCAGAATCAAATAAAAAGCAGGATAAATAAACCTAAAAACAAATGGACGTGCAAACTTGCAAAGTCCTTAAAGTGATATCTTTATTGTCATAAATTGTACCTATTGAATAATTAATTGAGGTAAAGTTGAATCCGATATCTATTGCTTTTCCTGTTTTACCAACGGGAATCATATAACCCCAATCTAAGGCATAAGCAAAATCATTATATACGTTAATCGTAGATTGTGGCGCAGTAGATGGTGAATAATCAATATTTGAGCTTTCTTTATACCTTGATACATGAAATCCTAAGCTCCCTCCAAGGTAATATGTTTTATAAACGTATTCTTTTAAACCAAAAAGGGCTGTAAATACTTGTAATTGATAGTCGAAATAATAACCAGCTCCTTTATAATTAAAATAGCGTTTTGGCGGAAAAATAATGTATCCTAACTTGCCGTAAAAAGAAACTGTTGAATGGTGAGAGGCAGATTCAAAACTGAATTTTGGTACTATGAATGGATCAATTACACCTCCACTAGATGATGGTAACGATAATCCCATTCCTATTCCTAATTCGTAATGTCCTTTTTTTCTATCAAATTGGTAAGGGATATTTTGAGAGGCTCCTAATGATTTTGGTGAACTCAAGTAAATAGGTTCTTGATAAGTTCTAAATTGTGCTTGGCAGATGCTTGCACAGCAAATCATAGCCAATAAAATGGGTAGGGTTTGTTTCCGCATAGATTTTTTTAAGTTTTATAAATCTATAACGAACGCACCTCAAATTAGTTATTATTCACCTAACTAAAATACATAATCGACATACATTTTAAATAAACGAATGTCATTTACTCTAAAATAGGCTGAATTATTTGCATTTCCGACTAGGTAATGCCATCTAAAGCCTATATCGATATTTGCATTTGCGCCTATAATATTTGCTAAATATCCTATAGAACTTCCTACTAAATATCCATTGCAATTCACTTGATTGGGCGGTGTTTTATAATAATTATTGTAAATGAAAACATCATTAGGATATGATTCCTTTAATTGGCTAAAGTAATAACCGCCCTCTCCACCAACATGGATATTTTTATTAAGGTACCCTTTTAATCCAATCGTAAATCCTTCTGTAGTTGTGTTATAAGGCCAATATCCATAATTACCATCATAATAGTAAGAGGATGAAAGATAATTAACAAATAGTTTAGTGGTTAAAATTAAGGATGTTTTGGGAAATGGAATATCTGCTCCTCCTTCTGAAAAAAGTCCCCAATCACTACCATAGTCTGAATTTTTATTTGCTCTAATTATTCCAATTCCAAAATTGAAATGACGTTTTGTTTTATCAAATTCATTATTTTGGTTGTTAGGAACGTAATTCTTTTTATCAGGATCTACAATCTGCTTGTTTTTTATGAATTGGGCTTGGCAGTTTAAACCTATAAAAAAAAATATTAGAATAAATAGTTTGTTCATATTTCAAGAGATTTAATGAAGTATATTTTTTGTATTAAAAAATAAACATTCCAGTAATTCCAACAGTTGTGATTGTATAAGTCGCTGATGCTGTGTTATATCCAACTGAATTATCTCTTAATTGATAACCTCTCAAAACCAAACTTAAATCCAGTCCATGTCCCTTTTTGCCAACAGGTATTAAGTATCCGGCATCTACTCCAGCAGCAACACCAGCAAGAGAAACAGAATAGGATAATCCTGAAAATATATTTTGTCCTCCGGAAATGGAAATAGATGCTGTGGTTGAATGGATTCCAAAATTCCCCCCAATGTGGACTTTATCACTCAAATAACCCTTAACCCCAATAAGAATGGGAATTATAGCAAAATTAGATTTTATGGTTGTAGTTTCATTGGTATAAGGATCAGTAATACTAATAGATTTGCCTGGGATAGCAATATATGCCGTTTGGATATTAAAATCTACAGAAGAATTTTTTGAAAAAGGAATATCCAGATTGGCATTAAAAGAAAAAGTTGGAGAACTTAAATCTTCAGAATGATTTGGTATTCCAAAACCAATGCCAAGACCAAAATGTAATTTATGTATGTTAAAATCCTCACTTTTAAACAAAAATCGCCAGTACTAGACTGGCGATTTTTGTTTTGAGCGCTTAAATAATTAAGATTACATAGACATAAAATTGTGAGTAAAAATAATCTTAATTTATTTTTCATAAAATTAGAATTTATAACCGCCTCTTACCAATAATTGACCAAAGCCATCATAACCTGCATAATGCAAACCTAAGTCAATATTTTCAGAAATTTTATAACCTCCACCAACTGCAAAACCGAACCCATTTGTACTTGCAGTAGCACTTAGTCCAAACAAATTTACTTTAACTGAAGAATGAACTCCTCCTATTTCAGCAGATCCATAAATTTTTTCAGCAAAAAAGTACTTAGCACCAATTAAGAAAGGAATTTGGTAAGCAGAATAGGAAAAACTATAACCAAAAAAGTCCATTGTTTTACCCGGAATGTAATTAAATCCAATTCTTCCAGTCAAAAACAAGTTCTCTTGTAAAAAGTGCTCATATTTGAAATCTGCTCCAATAACTGCCGTATAACCTGTTTCTAAAGGTAAACCTGCAGTTATTCCAATTCCAAAATGGCTTTCCTCATCACCTGCTGCATTAGCAAAATTTGAAGTAAATAGCATCGCAAACAATGCTGCTGTTAATAATAACGTCTTTTTCATGTAATAATATGTGTATAAAAAATTTAATTGCAATAGTTTAACAGCCACAATATTATACTTCAAAAGTGGAATTTTGAAATATTTTTATAAAATTATGTAAATTAAAAATTTGCATACATGTAACATATTTCTTAATTTTGCACCTCTATTTAATGGTCTTGTAGCTCAGCTGGATAGAGCAACTGCCTTCTAAGCAGTAGGTCTTTGGTTCGAATCCAAACAGGATCACTTTTTATAAAAAGCCTCCTTCTTTAACTAGAATGGGGCTTTTTTATTTGTTAAACCAATTTGGTAGGTCTTAAGGTTCGAACAATTTTCTCGCAAGGCTTTAGCCGAGCGAAATCCAAACAGGATCACTTTTATAAAATGCCTCCTTCTTTAATTAGAAAGAGGGTTTTTTATTTGTTAAACCATTTTAGTAGGTCTTAAGGTTTGAACAATTTTCTCGCGAGGCTTTAGCCGAGCGAAATCCAAACAGGATCACTTTTTATAAAAGCTTCCTTCTTTAATTAGAAAGAGGGTTTTTCATTTGTTACACCATTTTAGTAGGTCTTAAGGTTCGAACAATTTTCTCGCGAGGCTTTAGCAGAGCGAAATCCAAACAGGATCACTTTTTGAAACTAAAACCCTCTTTCTATTTTAGAAAGCGGGTTTTTTATTTTAGTTTATTCCGATATCATTACAATCCCATCTTTGCCCCTTCAACTATCATCAATTCAAAGGATTGTTCAAAGTCATTTTGAATGTCCCCGTTCATGATAGCTTCCTTAATAATTTCCTTTAAGATACCTATTTGTTTCCCTGGAGCGATTTTGAAATAATCCATAATGATTTCCCCTGTAATCGGATTTTTCCAATTTCTGAGTGCATCTCTTTCTTCTACAGCTTTGATTTTTAAAATGACCTCATCAAAGCGATGGTTGAATTTTTCCACCTTAAATGGATTTTTAGAAGTGATGTCTGCCCTACAAAGTTGCATAAGGTCATCTAAATCTTCTCCAGCGTCAACGATTAGTCTCCTAATTGCCGCGTCTGTTATAATATCTGTCGTCAAGGCAATCGGACGTAGGTGAAGCATTACCAATTTTTCCACGTACCTCATAGGCTCTGATAAAGTGAGTTTCATCCGCTTAAAGATTTTGGAAACCATTTTTGCCCCTACTACCTCATGACCATGGAAAGTCCATCCTGCCTCTTTATCAAATCTTTGCGTTGTTGGCTTACCAATATCATGTAAAATAGCTGCCCAACGCAACCACAAATTATCTGTATGCCTACTAATATTGTCTAAAACCTCTAAAGTATGATAAAAATTATCCTTATGTGACTTATTGTCAACTGTTTTAACTCCTTCTAAGGCACAAAATTCAGGGAATATTAAATTAAGTAATCCGACTTTATGCAATAAGAGGAATCCTACGGAAGGTTTTGGACTCAAGATAATTTTATTGAGCTCTTCAGTAATCCTTTCTTGAGTGATGATGTCTATCCTGCTCGCATTATATTCCATTGCGATAAGGGAAGATTCAGTGAGTTGGAATCCTAATTGTGATGCAAAGCGGATACCTCTCATCATTCTTAAAGGATCATCATTAAATGTAATATCAGGATCTAAGGGGGTTCTTAAGATTTTGTTTTCTAAGTCTTCAGTTCCATTGAATAGGTCTATTAACTCTCCAAAATTTTCTTTATTTAGGCTAATAGCCAAAGCATTAATGGTAAAGTCCCGCCTTGACAAATCATCAGTAAGAGTTCCATCTTCTACAATCGGATTTCTAGAATCTCTAGAATAAGATTCTTTTCTTGCGCCAACAAATTCAAAGGCGATATCATTAAAAATGAGTTGAGCAGTTCCAAAATTTTTAAATAAAGTCAGTGATTTTTTCCCTACCACGTTTTGGGAAACAGCAGTTGCAAAATCAATTCCACTGCCTTCTACAGTAATGTCAATGTCCTTTGTTTTTCTTTGAAGGAGAAAATCACGGACATATCCGCCTACTAAATAGGATTTTATCCCTGTTTGACTGGAGGTAAGGGTAATTACTTCAAACTCAGGAATTTCAAATCCTTCTAAAATCACTTGAATAAGAGATTAAACCGATTGAAATAATTTATCTTTTCTTAGGTTTGGTGTAATTGCTTCCACCTTTTACCGGAGGTATTTGACCTGGACCCACTTTCCCTGTTTGGAGGGCTTTTTGTTGATTTTGGATGTCCTCTAATTTCTGTTGCCATTTAGACTTTTTATTCGCCTTTGGTTTCTTTCTATTTTGTTCTATTATGGCTCTCAGTTTATCCTCATTGACCAACTTTTTAAAGATAAACTGTTGAGCAAAGGTAACAATGTTAAATAATAGATAATATAAGGATAGTCCAGCAGCATATTTGTTGAATAATCCTAAAAAGAAAATTGGCATAACATAACCCATCCATTTGAATTGAGCTTGATCTCCACTCATATTTTGAGCATTGAAATGTGCTTGTAAAATAGTAGATATGGTCATTAATAAGGTAAATAAGGATACGTGGTCTCCATAGATTGAGTTCACAAAATCTGGAACGGGTCCAAAATCCCAAATGGAATCATAAGTACTTAAATCTTTTGCCCATAAGAAGGATTGTTGCCTTAATTCTATACTTGATGGGAAAAATCGGAACATGGCCAATAATATAGGTAGCTGTAATAATAACGGCAGACATCCACCTAATGGACTGACTCCGGCTTGTCTATACAATGCCATTTGATCGGCTTGCATTTTAGCGGCGTCATTTCCATTTTTTAGTTTTAAAGCGTCCAATTCTGGTTTCAAGATTTTCATCTTGGCCGTTGAAAGGTAACTTTTGTAAGTAAAAGGAAGCGTCAATAACTTAATAAATAAAGTAAGAATCAAAATAATGATTCCGTAATTAGTTATAAAACTGCTCAATAAATTGAAAACCGGAATTACAATGAATCTATTAATCCAACTGATTAAAAAGAATCCCCATCCTAATGGAATTTGTCTTTCTAAATTCAAATCATAGCTTGACAATGTTTTGTATTTGGATGGACCATAGTACATCTGCATTTCATAGCTTTGGAATCTTGTATTGTTAAAAGGAAGCGTTAAATGAGCCTCTAAGGTTTTGATTTTTGACGAATCAGAATCCTCTGGTCTTTCTGATTTTAAAATCCCTCTGATGAAATTGGTTTTTTGAGCAATAAGTGTTTGAACAAAGAACTGCTCTTTGAAGGATACCCATTGCGTTTTGGTTTTGAAGTCTTTTTCGTCCGTTTTTGTTTCGGTCAAATATTCAGGTTTATCCCCGTCAGGTCTAAAATAAATGGATGAATTATCTCTTGCAATTTTAAAGTCTCTTTCATGCCTTAGGATGTTGGTTTTCCATTCCAAATCAATGTAATTGAACCTTCTATTGATGATTTTATCCATTCCATAAAGCACCAAATTGTTTTGAACCATGTATGAACCGTCTTTTAAGTCATAATGAATTACAATTTTTGACCCGTTTCCTAAATCTGCAATACAATCTAAACCCTTAGTTGAGTTGTTTTGCAAAGTAAAGTTCAAAGCATCAGTTCTGATTTCCTCTCCTTCATAAGTGAACTTATATGAATAGGTATTTGATTTTTCGTTTATCAAGTCCACTGGAGCTCCTTTAAAAGTTTTATACTTTTTTAAGATGACAGAAGTGATTTTTGCACCTTTAGGTTGGATGGTTAATTTTAGAACATCGTTTTCTAAGACGATTGGAGTTCCATTTTCCTTCGTGGCTAAAGATTTGAATAATCCTGGCAGGGAATCCATTGGTCTTGCATCTAAGGCATCCTCAACTGGAGGATGATTGGCTGCAACAGCCCTTGTAGAATCTATTACCTGTTCAGTAGTCTTTTGACCATTCTTAGCTTTTTCATCCTCTTTTGGACTAAAAAAGTAAGTTCCTCCTATTAGTATTAAAGCGATGAGCAGTGCTCCTATGATTGCATTTTTGTCCATTCCGTGCGGAAATAAGTCTGCAAAATTAACGATTATTTTAGTTGGAACATCGTAGTAATTTTGCATTTTAATGTTTCTATGGCGGAAATCGGTCAAAATATTGAACTTTGTAAATCCTTACTCTCTCAAAATGAGGTAATCGGAATCCCTACAGAAACTGTTTATGGATTGGCAGGCAATGCTTTAAGCCAAGATGCAGTCCTTAAAATTTTTGAGGTAAAGGAGCGTCCATCCTTTGACCCACTTATTTGCCATATTAAGAGTATAGATGATTTAGGACAATATGCATTTACAATCCCAGACCTAGCACTAAAGTTTGCAGATGCTTTTTGGCCAGGTCCCTTGACCTTGATTTTACCAAAAAATAAACAAATTCCTGATTTGGTTACTTCAGGATTAGATACTTGCGGATTTAGAGTCCCTAAACATCCGTTGACTTTACAGTTACTTAATTCCTTTGATTTTCCGTTAGCAGCACCTTCTGCTAATCCATTCGGATATATTTCTCCAACTTCAGCTCAACATGTTCAAAATCAATTGGGAGATAAAATCCCTTACATATTAGATGGAGGCGAATGTTTAGTTGGATTAGAATCCACCATCGTTGGATTTAATCAAGAAGGAAGGTCAATTGTCTATAGGTTGGGTGGGTTATCACTTGATGAGATTAAGAAAATTGATCCTGAGGTATTAATTTCAATCAATCAATCTTCTAATCCAGTTGCTCCTGGCCAATTAAAATCGCATTACAGTCCGCAAAAGCCTATTATTCTATTTGATAGGATTTCTGAATTAGAACACCATCCTTTACTAAGGGAGTCCTTTGTTATATCCTTTAGTCAAGATTTTGAAATAGGGGAAAAATCATTGGTTCTAACTTCTGCTTTGTCCTTAAACGAAGCGGCAAAAAACCTTTTTGCCTATCTTAGATTAGCGGATGAGGATAAAGAAACTTCAATTATTTTTGCTCAAAGGGTACCTGGTCAAGGACTTGGATTAGCAATTAATGACCGCTTGAAACGGGCAACCTCTTAACAATCTTTTTTAAATATTGTCTTAAAGAGACTAAGATGATCATTTGAATTATTAGGCTACTAATTAATAATCTATCGTCAGAATATTGTCCATTCATAAAAATGAATCCGAATAAAAAAGTACCTAAAATCAATATCAGACTATAATAGGGCTTGCTATAAACTTGGCCGATTAAAATCGCCAACATTACTAAACTTGATAATGCACCAAATCCTCCACCTAACCATATTTGAATGTATCTGATATAAACACCTGAACTGAATTGAGGATAATGAGTCGGGAAAGTTGCAAAACCAATAGATTCAAATCCCCTTACGATGATTTTATGACCACCAAAGTTTGTCCAACCTATAAATAATGCAATAAAAAATGGAACTAATACCATAATCAGACTCCATATTGTCCATCGGTGCCAAGATTGTTTTGATTTTTGCATCCGTTCTCTTAGTTTTTGAATGGAGAAAATATCTGCTATGGCCCACCAACCTAAGTTAAAAAAGATTGATAAAGCAGAACCTAAACCCATAAATAACCATCCATTATGGGAGGACATTAATAGCGTAATATATTGATTTTGTTTTGGGCAATTGATGAAAATATTGATCAAGTATTCAAAACAAAGAAGTAGATTGTCCACTTTTCCATTTTCTGGAATTGTTTTGAATGCCATGGAAACAAAACATCCATAAACAAGTATCATGAATATTAATACTTTACCAAAGACCTTAAAAAAGTAATTTTTTGATGGATTCCCTAAATTGGTAAAATACCTTTCCTTCTGATTCACCAAGTTTAAGACTGATAAATTAAGGAACATTCCATAGCCTATAAGGAAAAATTTCAGTAGGATTTGAGAGAGTTCAGATGGGGTATAGTCTGTAAAATTCATAGATATTTACAACCACAAAGATATATTCATAAAATAAACTATCGTTAAAACACACATTCTAAAGTGTGAAAATCGTACCCTTCGCGCCCTAAATCATCGATATAGTAAGTTTTTTATTACCTACCAATTTGGATGATGATAACAATAAAAAAACATTGGAAACTTTTTTTATCCAAAATGTTTCCATAGTTTTGCGGTCGAATTATAAAAGACTTTCATCTCTTTGAAAATGAAATTATATAACATCAAAACCTTAATTATTATACTTATAGGTATTTTAGTTACCTCTGGATTGTATAGTCAGTCCAAACCAATGAGCCTTAAAGATTGCATATCTTATGCTATTGCAAATCAATCGACCATTAAAAATGCGAATTTGGATGTCAACATTGCACATCAAAAAGTTAGAGAATTGACTGGAATTGGGCTTCCTCAACTCAATGGAGACTTTACATTTAATGATTACTTAAGCATTCCAACTTCATTAATCCCAGCCCAGTTTTTTGGTGGAAGACCTGGGGAATATGCTGCAGTTAAATTTGGGGTTCAGTACAACGGAAGTGCTTCCGTTAGTGCATCACAATTGATTTTTGACGGTTCTTACCTAGTCGGTTTACGTGCAAGTAAAGTTTATGAAGAATTATCTAGAAAATCAGTTAAAAGAACTGAAATCGATGCAGTTGAGGCAGTAACCAAAGCATATTATATGGCCTTAATCAATCAACAAAGATTAAAACTATTTGACGAAAACATTATTCGATTAGAAAATACCTTTAAAAATACGCAAGGATATCTTAAAGCAGGATTTGCAGAAAAAATCGACGCGGATAGATTAGAGGTAGCATTAAATAATTTAAAAACAGAAAAGGAAAAAACAACTAAATCCATCGAGGTAGGAATATTATTATTAAAGTTACAGATGGGGATGAAGGTAAATGAGGCCATTACACTAACAGACTCAATAAGCAAGCAAGATTTAATAAGTAGTGACACTGCTCAAGGAAATGCTAAAAATCGAATTGAATATTCCATTTTACAGAGTGCAAAAAGGCTTAACCAATTGGACGAAAAAAGGTACAAAGCTCAATATTTACCTTCATTAGCAGCATTTGGTACTTATACCGCTCAAGCTCAAAGGAATGAATTTAATTTCTTTGATGCAAAACCTTGGTATAGAATATTTATTGTAGGTGCAAAATTAACTATTCCTATTTTTGACGGATTTCAAAAAGATGCTAGAATTAAGCAAGCCAATTTAGCAGTCCAAAAAAATGACAATGATTTATTTGCTTTTGAAAACACTGTGAACTTTCAAACTCAATCCGCTTTAATTTCTTATGATAATTCTTTTAAAACTTTGGATATTCAAGAAAGAAATTTAAAGTTAGCTAAAGAAGTAGTTAAAGTATCCAATTCTAAATTAAAAAATGGAGTTGGCTCTAATCTTGAATTAACTACTGCAGAATCTCAATTAAGAGAGGCACAAATTAATTATTACGACGCATTATATAATGCCATCGTTGCAAAAATAGATTTACAAAAAGCAAAAGGAACATTACATCAATAAAAAAAGAACTTATATTTTATTAAAATGAAAAAATTATTTTATATCGCCTTTGCCTTGATATTAACATCATGCGGAGGATCTAAAGAACAAACTGGCGATAAAGCCGAATTGGAAAAACTTAAAACCGAACAAGAAAAAATCGGTAAAAGAATTGCTGAACTTGAAGCTAAATTAGGAGAAAATAAATCCTCTGAAAAAAAAGAATCAGTAATAGTAGAATCTCCTCAAATCACTGAATTTAAACATTATTTAGAAATTCAAGGGAGAGTAGAAAGTGATCAAAACGTAATGGCAACCACCAAAACTCCAGGAGTTATTAATTCCATAAAAGTACAAAGAGGGGATGTGGTTTCCCAAGGTCAAATCCTTGCTACTATTGATGATGAGGTGATTCGTAATTCATTAAAAGAATTAAAAACTGCATTAGATTTGGCAACTACAGTTTACAATAAACAAAAATCACTCTGGGATCAACAAATTGGAACTGAAATTCAGTATCTATCTGCTAAAAATCAAAAAGAAGGATTAGAGGATAAAATTGCCACCGTAAAATCCCAAGCGGCTATGTATTACATTAAATCTCCTATTAGTGGAATTGTTGATGAGGTTTATCCTAAAGTAGGGGAAATGGCTTCTCCTGGAATGCCGGTAGCAAGAGTGGTAAATACAGCTCAAACAAAATTATTGGCCGATGTATCAGAGTCTTATGTTGGTAAAATAAATGCTGGAGACGAGGTTTTAGTAAAATTCCCCAATTCTGAAAAGGAAGAAAAAACTTCCATTAGAGTTTCCACCAAATCTGTGAATACTAATAATAGAACATTTACAGTGGAAATTACTCAACCTTCAAACGCTAAGGATATTCTTCCTAATATGATTGCGAAATTAAAAATTAATGACTACACCAATAAA
>Ga0114962_10000318_pt1 | contig 41950 bp, 29 predicted proteins | sample C_130820_MF_Meta_FD_87017 | JGI IMG/M metagenome (GOLD analysis project Ga0114962, IMG submission 87017) | Freshwater microbial communities from Lake Croche, Canada to study carbon cycling - C_130820_MF_MetaG | ecosystem: Environmental > Aquatic > Freshwater > Lake | place: Lake Croche, Canada...
ATTCTCTAAAGATGTTTATGTGGATATGGTTTGCTACCGTAGATGGGGTCATAACGAAAGTGATGAGCCTAAATTTACCCAGCCTGCCTTGTACGAACTCATCGCCAATCATCCTAATCCAAGAGATGTTTATTCCCAAAAACTAATAGCCAAAGGGGATATCCATGCAGAATTGGCTAAAAAAATGGATGAGGACTTTAGAAAAATGCTTCAAGATAGATTGAATGCCGTTAAGCAAAATCCACTTCCATACGAGCCACAACCTACCGAAACTGCTTGGGATACCATGACCAAAGCTAAACCGGAAGATTTTGATTCCAGCCCAGCCACTGGAGTTGATAAAAAGGTATTGGATAAAATCATCAAAGCAATAACATCCACCCCAAGTGATGTTACCCCAATTGCTAAGGTGGTAAAAATGCTTGACGACCGTAAAAAGAAATACCAAGACAATAAATTAGACTGGGCATTAGGAGAGCTTTTAGCTTATGGAAGCCTTTTAATGGAAAATATCCCTGTCCGTATGAGTGGTCAAGATGTCATCAGAGGGACTTTCAGTCACCGTCATGCAGGGGTTTTTGACGAAAAAACCGAAAAGAAATACATCGGGTTGAATTTCATAAATGATAAACAATCCAAGATTCAGATTTATAACTCCTTATTGTCTGAATATGCTGTATTAGGTTTTGAATACGGATATTCATTGGCTTACCCACATCAACTAAATATATGGGAAGCTCAATTTGGAGACTTTAGCAACGGAGCTCAAGTAATGATTGACCAATTTATTTCCTCTGCAGAATCCAAATGGATGCGCATGAGTGGATTGGTGATGTTACTTCCGCACGGTTACGAGGGGCAAGGTCCTGAACACTCCTCTGCACGTCCGGAACGTTACCTTCAATTAGCGGCTGAATACAACTTAATCATAGGCAATTTCACCACTCCTGCAAATATGTTCCATGCATTAAGACGTCAGGTAAAATGGAACTTCCGTAAACCTATGATTGTGATGACTCCAAAATCCCTTTTAAGAAGTCCATTAGCAGTTTCCACTGTTGATGAATTGGTCAATGGAAAGTTTCAAGAAGTCATAGATGATACTTTTGTGACCACCAAATCGGTTAAAAGAGTATTGTTCTGTACAGGGAAAATCTACTACGATTTAATGCAATATCAACAAGCCAACAACAGAAAAGATGTTGCAATCGTCAGAATAGAGCAGTTATATCCTATGCCGGAAGGTCAAATAGATGCCATCTTAGCAAAATATCCTAAAGCAGAATATATATGGGTTCAGGAAGAACCTAAAAATATGGGTGCTTGGACCTACTGGTTACGTAGAGAAGATCATATTTCAAAATTCAAATTGATTAGCCGTAAAGCAAGTGCATCCCCAGCAACAGGATTTGCCAAAGTCCATAACGACCAACAGAACGAAATCATCAATAACGCCTTCGATTTATCAAAATAAATAATCAATTATAACCAACTTTAGAATACTTAAAAAATGGAATTAGAAATCAAAATACCACCTGTGGGAGAATCCATCACAGAAGTCACCATAGGAAATTGGGTAAAAAAAGACGGAGATTTTGTCAAACAAGAAGAATTATTGGTTGAAATTGAATCCGATAAAACCACTTTTGAATTAACCGCAGAACAATCTGGAACACTTAAAATATTAGTTAAAGAAGGCGAAACAGTCAATATTGGGACTAAAATTGCCTCCATCGATACCGCTGCCTCTGCTCCTGCATCCAATGAAGCCGCTCCAAAAACCGAGGCTAAAGTTGAAGCTAAAACCGAAGCTGCAATGGAGTCCAACAAAGCAGACAGTTATGCTAAAGGATTTCCTTCTCCTTCTGCAGCAAAAATATTGGCAGAAAAGGATATTGATCCTGCTTCTGTTAACGGAACTGGAAAAGACGGAAGAATCACCAAAAATGATGCTCAAACCGCTGAAAAAACAGCTCCTATATCCTCCAATTCCACTCCTACCCCATCCGCTCCTGAAGTTTCGACCCCTAAACCAGTTTTAGGAGAGCGCAATGTGAGAAGAGAAAAAATGACCACCTTGCGTAAAACAATCGCCAAACGATTGGTAGAGGTTAAAAATCAGACCGCAATGCTCACCACTTTCAATGAAATTGATATGAGTGCGGTGATGGAAATGCGTAAAAAGTATAAAGATACTTTTAAGGAAAAACACAATATTGGACTTGGATTTATGTCCTTATTTACCAAAGCTTGTGTGGAAGCCTTAAAAGAGTTCCCTGCTGTCAATGGTCAAATTGACGGAACAGACATCATTTACCACGATTATTGCGATATCGGGATTGCAGTATCCACCCCAAAAGGATTGGTTGTGCCAAACATCCGTAATGCAGAAACCATGAGTTTGGCTGATATTGAGAAAGTAATCTCCAATCTGGCTGTTAAAGCAAGAGACGGAAAACTCAGTATGGAAGAAATGACCGGAGGTACATTTTCCATTACCAATGGAGGTGTTTTTGGTTCCTTGATGTCCACTCCAATTTTGAACGCACCTCAATCCGCAATCTTAGGAATGCACAATATTGTTGAACGTCCGATTGCAGTAAATGGACAAGTGGTTATTAGACCTATGATGTATGTAGCCCTAAGTTATGACCATAGAATCGTTGACGGTAAAGAATCTGTGAGCTTTTTGGTTAGAGTAAAACAAATGATTGAAGACCCATATAGAATGCTATTAGAGGTTTAATAATCTTGATAATAAGTACAGAAAAGCCCCTTTTTAGGGGCTTTTTTTATGATTAGAATATTAGGTATTGTAGATATGAAAATAATCTTCAGGGACTCGGTGTTTGAACTTCGAAAAAGTGGTAGGACTAAAGAGAAAAATAATTGAATCAGACAAAGTGGTTTCGACTCCGCTCAACCACCGACTGCACCCAGCTACACTTAGGATAATTAAAAAAAATAAGAAATCCTTTAATTAAACAGCCTTAAAGAATTGCTTAAACTGATGACCTGGTGGTTGAGCGGAGTCGAAACCACCACCACATGATACCTATTAAAATAATCTATACCCGTCGCGGTGGTTGAGCGGAGTCGAAACCACCATCTATTACTTATTATTCTTGTAATGACTTTCGTTTTGACAAATAGATAATAGCGGTAATACTTCAGGATTTGATTTAATTAAGGCCTCCCTTTTCTTTCTGCTCCAACCTTGGACTTGCTTTTCACGATTAAATGCGTCTTCTATTCTTTCATATTCTTCATAGTAAACTAAAATCACTGGGGTTCTTTTTTTAGTATAATTAGACCCTTCACCGCTTTGATGTTGCATAATTCTTTGTTCCAAGTTTATGGTACTACCAACATAGTAGCTATTGTCAGAACATTGTAATATGTACATATAGCCTTTCAAAAATATTAAATTCAGATTGTTTATTACCTCTTCCAAAAGTACAATAATGAATTGATCTATAAACAATCACTCAAGTTCACAATGACGGTGAAAATTTACATGTGGTTTCGACTCCGCTCAACCACCGACGAGACTCAGCTAATAATAGTATAATTAAAAAAAATAAGAAATCCCTTAATTTAACAGCTTTAATGAATTTCTTAAACCAATGACACGGTGGTTCTTGTCTGCACAAGCAGGGAGCAGAGTCGAAACCACAAACCCCTTTTACGAAATAGTGCAGGCAGACCCGGTGGTTGAGCGGAGTCGAAACCACCAACACCACCCCCCTACCGCACTACACTCACATTCCCCGTCTCCAATCGATGCTCGCCATTAAAATCGACAAAATCAATCACATAAACCAAAACATTAATGGAAGTCTCCAACCCTAAAGGAATCCATTTTTCATTCTCCTTGCCGTCAAATATTAATTGACCCCATCTGCTGTATAGCTTAATTTTAAAGGATTTTATTCCTACCCCTTGCGGATAAAATCCGTCATTCAAGCCATCTTGATTCGGTGTAATAGCATTTGGGATATATACAGACAATTGCGGATGTATAATTATCCTTGCATTTGTAGAATCCAAGCATCCAAAAGGAGATTTAATTTTTAATTGAACATTAAACAAACCAGAATCTTTTCTTGGGAAATAAATCGACTTATTTTGACTATATCCAATTTGATTAACTGACCACAAAAAGGAATCCATGAATTTATTTACATAATTACTTAGATTGATTCCAGTCAATGCAACCGACTTATTATCATCCTTCAACACTTCAAAAAAGGAATCTGGAAGTATTTTAGGATTCGGTTTAGGATAAACAATTAAATCAGATAACGTTTGTCTAAACACACAATTGTTTATATAAATCGTATAATTAACAGGATAAATCCCTGCCTTAAGAGTATCTTTAATTGGATTGAAAATACATGGCAAATCATATTCATTGCTACCAATTTTAATTACGTTATTTTTATGACTATTATTTAAAGTACTATCTATCGCACTCAATAATAATGGTTCACAACCCTTGTTGGGCAATAATTGGACATTTATTTTAGGCGGTTGAACCACATATATTTTAAAAGAATCAATTACAGGAGTAGAACATCCATCCCAAGCAGAAACCCGTATCAAAGTATCATTCAAGCACTTGATAATAATAAAAGAATCCTTTTTATAACTTCCTCCTCCTATGCTATATAAATAATTCCCCTTACCTCCTAATGCTGAAAAAGATATTTTATTAATCGCACCATAGCAAACCGTATCCTTACCCGATATTTTTAATTTAAGGCTATCCAAAACATTTATTTTAATAGTGCCTTGTACACTGTCTTGACAACCGTCTTTGATAGTTACGGAATAATTTGTATTTACTTTAGGACTAACTTTTAAATGATTATTACTACTACCATCACTCCAAGCATATTTATAATTGACAGAATCCCCTCCTTTTGTAGAAGCCTTAAGGTCAATAGATTGCCCTTGGCATAGTGTGGTATCCTTTGTCAGAGTTTTAATTCCTAGCACCGGAAATATTTTCGCATTAACCACCAAAGTATCATTCATAGCACAGCCATCAGAGATAATCAGTTTAATTGGATTATTACTACTTAATAAAAAAGATTTATTTTTATTGAATATCAATAACCCTAAACTATCAAAACTACCGTCTTGCCAATCCAACCGTATTTTACGATTATAACTATCTATGATATTTACCTTTAATACAACACTATCATTTTTACAATAAATCGGTTTATTTAAAACTATGGTTGACTTTAATTTTTTAAATGCCGTAGAATCTACTTTTATAGAATCGCCCCATTCTATCCATGCACCGCATTCATTCAAGCCCTTTAACTTAACAAAATACTTCCCAGGTTGCTTGTAGGTATGTCGTCCCTTAAACCCTTGACTAGAGTCACCATCCCCATAATACCACATAAAAGAGCGGTAATAAGGCGTGTCGGATAGATTGGTTAATATTGGTGTTGGCATACATAAAATCTTTGTCCTAAATTTTAAATGGTGAGGATCGTAATAGATAGTAGGCATGTATTTAGAACAACCAACAATACCATTCAAATTACTTGAAAATTTAAACCCCTCTTCGTTAAATATTGGATTTTTGGTATTTGTATTCTTTATAATTGGCAACGTGGTTCTAGAATAATTATTTACATAAATAACATCATCTGGCGCAAGTTTCATCCCATACCATCGAATACCCAAATCCTTAAAGTTTTTATTTTGAGCTATTGTATACACTGCGCTATCTTTACCATATAATTCAACCTGTTTAATTTGTCTTATGTTTATTTTGGAATGAAGGACCTCACGAGTTGGAAAATATATAAATGAATCATTTGGTGAAATGGCAGGACAGTAAATATTAAATGCAGAATCATTCTTTAGGTAATACCCACGCTTAATAATAATTTTATTATCAATTGCACCAGTAGTTTTATTAAAACTAAAGACATTTATTGCATTTTTTAGAAAACCTACACTTCCAAATCCAAAGTTGGCTTGAATAATTTTATCCACACTATTTGAAAAAATTAAATGTGTATCTTTAAAATCAACATTAGCGAAAATAGTTGTATTAATTTGTCGCAAGCCATTTTGATCCAACTTATAGGTTCTTATACAATGCGATTCATAATCCAATGAATCAGGTACCGAGAGTATCCAATAGTCTTTACCATTAGAATGTTTGGTAACTATTAAATTTGTAACTCCAAGGGTATCTATTTTGGTGTAACCTGTATCAACTACTATTACGCTGTCATTAACAGGATTGACCCATAATTTATAAAAGTACAAACCTGCTATTATACTCGGTGTATTACCATTATCTGTTGCTATTCCAAATATATTATAAATTGTATCCTTATATTTTAAAGCCAATGAAACATTACCATCAGCAGAAACTTTGCTGCGATATCTCAATTTAATACTTTTTGGGATAATTGTGCCATATCGATTAAATGAAATTCTACCACTAGTGTACATTAAAACTTTACCATCACAGCTCGTAACCACAGATGAATTTATATATGCATCAGCTGTGTCAAAAAGTCTATTGGCAGGTTTAGGCCTATGTATAAAATCGGCTGGGTCAACTGAAATTATATTAGAATAAATTTGACGAGGTTGACCTGAGGTAAAATCTAAGCCACATTTTATACCAAAATGCCAAATTGTCCCATTTTGACAATTTGCAAAATAGGACAATAGCATTAAATTAATAAAAATAATAAAATACCTAATTCTTGATGAATTTAAGTGTTTTAACCTTTTAGTATTCTTCAATATTTTAACCTGTTCTATCAACCCTATTTTGATTAGTTCATTGATTTACAAATACGAATATAGTAAATAGATTGAAATTATAATAACCGAGTAAGCTTAAACCTTTCAAATAAAGACCCATCAACTTTACTTGTTCTCACCTCATTACCGACTCCGCTATTCACAAAATCCACCAAATCAAAAATAACCAAAACCTAACCATGAATAGCCCTCTCCTTTAGAATAGGTTGGGTGAGGTTAAAAATATTTCATTCACTATCAACCACTTACAAACTATTTTCAACTTTTTTTCTGCAAAGTTGTGATTTTTAGGTTAGTTAGGACAATAGTGTATGTAGGGGTAGTACACCGCGGCGTATTAAGCCCTTTAGACAATAATATAATCAATTCACAAATGAGAATTAGACGACTCTAAAATCGTAACCTAAACTTTAAATAGGTTACGAAAAGGTTACGATTAGGTTACGGTTAGGTTACACTTAAAATACTAATAATCAATTACTTGTAGCAAACGTAACCTGTAACCTAACAAAAAAAAATCGAACTTCATAACTTGCTGATAATCAATAAAACCAATATGTCTATAAATGTCATTTTTAAAGCGAAAATTCTTCTGAGCTCAGAACTTTTAATAAAAGATTAAATTTTTTTAGACTACTCTAAAATCGTTCTCTAATTACAGAACGGCTAGAGAACGCCTAATCAACTATAAAACAGACACTTACACCTATCGTTCTCCGTTCTCTGATAAAAAAATCGCACTTCATAACTCGCTGCCTGTCAGCCTTTGGCTGGATTATCAAGAAAACGTAAATATTTGTATATGTATTTGTAGGGGCAACCCTTGCGGTTGCCCTTTGTAGAGACGTACGACCCATACGTCTCCGTTGGTACGAAATGTTTGTAGCAAAACAAAAAGACAGATTCCCAATAAACTCCATAGGAGTGTCAGGATTGTAGAAATGTAAATAATCTGGACAGACAACACGGTGGTTTCGACTCCGCTCAACCACCGACATGACACAGCTTTAAATAGGATAATTACATCAAAAATAAGAAATCCCTTAATTAAACAGTTTTATAGAATTGCTTAGGCCAACGTCACGGTGGTTGAGCGGAGTCGAAACCACAAACAGGATTAAGCCAAATTAGTGTAAAAGTGGTTACTGAGCACTCCATTCTGTCCCTGAGTAGTCCAGTCGGTCACTGCCTGTCAGCTGTTGCATGCCAACCTTTGGTTAGGCAGGTGCCTGTCGGAGGGGTCGAATAAATAGAAGATCATTGTATAAATCATCCTACTATTTGCCCTAATCAATATTGGCAACCTAATCCACCAACTTTAAGCCTTTAAGAGCTTCATAGGAGGCTTCTTGCTCGGCTTTTTTCTTTTTGGTGCCTTTGCCCTTGCCTAGGATTTTGCCGTCGATTTTGACAGCGATTTCAAAAATGATGTTGTTGTTTTCTTTAAAAGTATCCAGGACTTCATATTCAATGGATTTAGCCTCCTTCTGAGACCATTCTAGGAGTCTGGATTTATAGTTCTTGTTGTTTCCTCTGATTTCCTCTAAATTGATTTTACGGTCCTTGATGACTTTATTTAGGTAGGTTTGTGCAGTCAGGAATCCTTGGTCTAAAAATATGGCACCAAAGAGGGCTTCAAATCCATTTCCTAAAATGGATTCTACTATTTCTACCTCCTTGAAGGAAGGAATCTCATTCCGGATAAAAAACTCGAGTCCAAGGTCTTTGCCTAGGTTATTAAAAAATTCTCGGCTGACTACCCTAGCGCGCATATCGGACATAAATCCTTCATCTGCCTTTGGATACATTTCAAAAAGGATGTTTGCCATTGCCAAGGACAGCACGGCATCCCCAAGGAACTCTAAACGCTCATTGGTTTTTTCTATGGTCAGCTTACGGACATCCCTGACGGATTTGTGCGTAAATGCCAAGTGATATAGGTAGTAATCAGCGGGCGTGTATCCTAACAGTTTTCTTAGACGTACTCGGAATTCTTTTTCTCTCGGGTTGAGAAATAGTGTTGGAAAAAGCTTGGTAAGAATATTCTTACGCTTGGTCAAACTTTTTAATTATTAAGGATACGTTATGACCTCCAAAACCAAAGGTATTGCACAGTGCATAATCAAATTGACGTTCCTGCGCAACGTTAAAGGTAAGATTAAGGAGCGGGTCAATGGTTGGATCATCCTCTATGTGATTGATGGTAGGTGGAATGATTCCGTGTTTCATTGCCAGAATACAAGCAATGCCCTCAATCGCTCCGGCAGCACCTAACAAGTGACCAGTCATAGATTTGGTGGATGAAATATTGACTTTATGAGAATTTTCTTCCCCAAAGACTTTTTTAATGGCAATCAACTCTGCTCCATCCCCTAATGGTGTTGAAGTTCCGTGCGTGTTGATGTATCCAATTTGAGAAGGATCTATTTTGGCCTCCGCAAATGCCATATTCATACAGGACATTACGCCAATCCCTTCTGGATGCGGAGCGGTCATGTGATAGGCATCACAACTAACACCGTATCCAATGATTTCCCCATAAATTTTTGCTCCTCTGGCAACAGCGTGGTCATAATTTTCTAAAATCATTGCACCTGCTCCTTCGCCAAGGACAAATCCGTCTCTGGTATTATCGTAAGGACGTGACGCCGTTTTAGGACTATCATTCCTTTCTGACATGGCTCTCATGGAGGTAAAACCTCCTACAGCAGCTTCATTGACTACTGCCTCTGAACCACCAGTAACAATGATGTCGGCTCTATTTAATCTGATGTTATTATAAGCTTCCCCTATTGCATGCCCAGAGGTTGCACAGGCAGACACCGTTGCATAATTGACTCCTCTATAGCCATAACGCATAGCGATTAAGCCAGGAGCCATGTTCACAATCATTTTTGGAATAAAGTAAGGATTGAATTTAGGTGTTCCATCTCCTTTAGCAAAGTACATGACTTCTTCTAGGAAGGTTTTTAAACCTCCGATACCGGAACCCCAAATCACTCCAACACGGTCTAAGTTGAGTTTATCACTTTCTAAGTGCGCATCCTTTACGGCCTCATCTACACAAGCGATTGCAAATTGAGAGTAGATGTCCATTTTTTTAACCTCTTTTTTCTCAATAAAGTCTTCAGGATTGAATCCCTTTACCTCGGCTGCAAACTTGGTTCTGAATTTGGAAGCATCAAATCTGGTGATGTTATCTGCTCCGCTGACTCCGTTTTTGAGACCCTCCCAATATTGATGTATATTGTTTCCTATTGGAGTTAATGCCCCAATTCCTGTAACTACAACTCTTATATCTTTATTCAAAATACGACGTTTTCTTTAGAAGATTAAATTTTATATTGCCCTAGCAATCAATAAAAAAACATCCTATTAAATAAAACATTAATGGATGCTATGAATTCATAAAAAAGAGAAACCAAAACTTTAGCTAAAAAGTTTTGGTTTTATCTTAAATGATTATCCTACTTGTTCTTCAATGAAGGAAATCGCTTGACCTACTGTAGTGATGGTTTCAGCTTGTTCATCAGGAATAGAAACATTGAATTCTTTCTCTAATTCCATAATTAACTCCACAGTATCCAAGGAATCTGCTCCTAAGTCGTTAGTAAATGACGCTTCTGGCACCACTTCAGCTTCATCAACGCCTAATTTCTCAACGATGATTGCTTTTACTCTACTTGCAATTTCTGACATATATAAATTTTTAAATTATCGGCAAAAATAGGAATGTTTTAAAACATACAAAGAAAAATCATCTTTAAATTTTAACAAATTGTTATTTCCTTGGTAAAATAGGATTACGCATCTTTGCATTAGATTAGCAATAAAATTGAAACCTAAAGTAAAATCAATTGCGGCCCAAGAGGAGGATTTTTTTTGTTACTTGCTCAATGTCAACGAGTTTGACCATAGAGTAGCCTATGAACTTAACCTTATTTTTGATTACTCCTTTGTCTTGTTTTCGGATTTGAAATGGACAGAAACCTCTAAAAAGGAAGGGGAGTCAGATTTTATTCAAGAGGAACTGATTTATTATCATTTTAACGATCAGGACTTAAGAGTTCAGTCTTACTTGATTCCATTAAAGCAACTAAAATCACCAAAACTCAAAAAAATACATCATTTTGACTTCCTTTTACTCTTTAAAAACGTTGTAAACCCAGAAGTTAGTCAAGTGATTGAAAAGAAAGCACTTGGCATTAAAAAGTCAAGTATAATCACATACCTCCAGAAGGAAACTTCCCCTACTTTTATAACCAAATATCTAAATATTAACTATGTTCCAACAGAATTTTAACCGTACCAAGGTGGTTGCCACCATCGGTCCTGCAACCGAAAGCTATGAAATGCTAGAAAAAATCATTGAAGCAGGTGTAGATGTATGCCGACTCAATTGCTCACATGGAAGCCATGACATCCTAATTAAAGTAATAGAGCGTGTTAGGGCAATCAATGAAAAACATAACCTCCACACCTGTTTATTGGCTGATTTACAAGGTCCTAAAATCCGATTAGGAGAGGTGGAAAATAACGCCATAGAATGGACAAAAGGAGATATTGTCACCTTTACTACCACTAAACAAATAGGGACTAAAGAAAAGGTGTACATCACCTATCCTGATTTTGCCAAAGATGTAACCGTTGGAGAATCCATTTTAGTAGATGATGGTAAGTTTGAGTTAACTATCCTAGAAACCAATAAAATCGACGAGGTCACTGCCAAGGTATTAAATGGAGGAAAAATATCCAGCAAAAAAGGAGTCAATTTGCCAAAAACTAAGATATCCTTACCGTCATTAACAGAAAAGGACTTAATCGATTTAGATTTTGCGTTAGAGAATAACGTAGAATGGGTTGCATTATCCTTTGTTAGGACTCCAAATGATATTTTAGAATTAAAAGAAAGAATCAAGGCGGCAGGTAAAACGACCAAAGTAGTCGCTAAGATAGAAAAACCTGAAGCGGTAGAATGTTTTGATGAAATCCTTAAAGTGACAGATGCAGTTATGGTTGCAAGAGGTGATTTAGGGGTAGAACTTCCGATGGAAGAGGTTCCTTTGATTCAAAAAATGTTGGTTAAAAAATGTATTGCAGCAAGTAAACCAGTCATTATTGCAACTCAAATGATGGAATCTATGATAAGCTCCCCTAAACCAACCAGAGCGGAATCGAATGACGTAGCTAATGCGGTTTTAGACGGAGCAGATGCGGTGATGTTAAGTGCGGAAACGTCAGTTGGACTTTATCCTGTGGAGGTAATCGAACAAATGGAACGCATCATCCATAGAGTGGAGCAAGACAAGATCATATATAAAATTAAACCTCACTTAGATTATCAATCTAAAACATTTATATCCGATTCTGTCTGCCTAAATGCTGTTTTGATGAGTAAAGAAGTCAAAGCTAATGCTATAATATCCATGACTAAAACGGGATATACAGCTTTCAAAATCACTAGTTTTAGACCGGAGTCTCCAGTGTTTATTTTTAGCGATAATAAGGAATTACTCAATACCATCAACCTTATTTGGGGCGTAAGAGGACTTTATTACGACGAGTTTAAAAGTACAGACTCCACTATTTTAGATGTTATTGCCATCCTAAAAGAAGAAGGTCACTTGAATACAGGAGATGTTGTTGTTAATACAGCAAGTATGCCGATTCATGCTAAGACCAGAACTAATGCGTTGAAAATTAGTATTGTGGAGTAGGTTTCATATCAATTATAATTAGGGTTTCTATATTAAATAAAATGCTAAAAGGCAAAGTATAGAGACCCTTTTACAAAGAAATTACGTACAGGACTTCCGTTGATTACTCTATCTCTGTAGGTAATCCTATGAATAGCATCAATTCTTAGGATTTTGAAAATATTTTCTATCCCATAAAATACCTCTACGTAAGGAACGTGTTCATTGGCAAAGAGTAAAGGTGCTTTGTTTCCTTCAATGGTTTCTACCTGATGATAATATTCCATTTGTCGTTTTGATAGGTTCACCCAAGCCGTTTTTACACCGCACAACTCTCTCCATTTGAGTCTTTTAAGTAGTGGAACCTTATTAAGTAATAAACCATCAAAATGATGAGTGTAATAAGCCGTTAAATTTCTATCCCCAACAAACTCAAAGAAATTCATAAGGTTAAAGGCATTATCTGAACGGATAATGGTTTCGTTCCCCAACTGGATATCTAACAAAGGGTAAGGCAGATAGGTACGTGCAAATAACCTTGTCCCAGTAATGGAATAAGAGCCTCTTCCTATCCATCCCAATTTTAGTTGTTGTTGAATATTTAGACTCAATTTATGATAATTGAAATCACTATAAAGTAAATTTTTTAAACCAAAAGTATATGAAGGGGTAAAAATAGGTGAGCGTTCAGCAGCCAATCGGACTCTTCTATTTCCTTTGACTATAACCACATCTTTAGGGGCAAACCTTGCCTCAAAAGTTACCTCTGAAGTTATAAAACTAGATCTGCTTTTAAAGGTGTCGTGAAAAGGATCTGGGTAATAGGAAAATTTGAATCCATTTCCGCCTACTGGTGCAACATGTTTATTAACCATGTACATTCTTCCATTTAATCCATGCGCTAAATCTGACTCCAACCAAATTCTATAGGTTTCAACTTTATTCATCCTAGTAAGGATACCTAATTGAGATGATGCATTTAATAAAGTATTATCATTAAAAAATTCATCTTGAACACCAAGACCTTCAACATCTTGTTTGTATTGAAATCCAACTTTTGTCCAATTTTTCCGATTAATAAATCTTTCAATTTGCGCGGAATATTTGAAACGATTATCTCTGGTACCGTAGGCCATATATCCTTTTGCCATCCAATATTTTGAAAAAGCATCTGAGGTTCTCATTCCGAATCGGAAACGATTTCCTTCTACAATATTTGTTCCGTAGGTATAGATGTATGGACCGATTTCTAAATACTTTCCTACCTTTAAATGACCGTTCAGGATAAAATCAATGATGCTAATGTAAGATTTGACTTTTGGAATGTTTTTAACAGAATCTATTAATCCATAAACTGCTTTATCATCCTTGGTGAGGGTTTCGTGACGGTTATTTTCCCAGTATTTAGCATCTCGATTTTGAGACTCTTCCGCCACCGTTATTTTGTCCTCATAAACTTTTTTATCTAGGATTTTATTGACTTCAATGTCCTTATAGGTCGCATACATTTTGGCAAGGAATCCTGTAGAGTTGTTGCTCAGCTCGCCAATGTCTAATAGGATTCTTAACTTATTAGGTATCCAAGGACCAGCTTTGGTCGGTTCTAATTCTTGTTGAATTTTTATCCTTTCAACAAAATTGATATTGGCATCCTTACCAACCTCGACAGAAATTCTTTTCAAGGCAAAAATGGTATCCTGAATATACATTGTCCCAGAAAAGGCAAGGTCTAATTTCCGTCTTGGATGGAACTCAATTTTGTAGGTATAATGACCATCAGCGTCATATAATGAATCTGCTAGTGTGTATTTATAAAAAGGAATTCCGTCCCTACTGATAGGACTGACAAAATTCTTTTCTAGGATATTCATATAATTTTGATAGAAATTATAATCTAGAAACGTAGCACCCATTAACTGGGAAATAAATCCAACATCGTTAACTCCAATTCCTTTTGAGTTATTTGCCAAAATCACCTCAGCTTTACGTTCGGGCGCTTTTTTATAATATAAATTGGAAATTGTTTCAGATATAAAAACCGGCAGAATTGGTTTACCGTCATCCCCTGAGGCTAGTTTTAAACTATCAAAAACCGATTTAAATGGACGCATAACAGCACTATTCAAAAATTTAGAGGATAGATTATCGGCATCTAATTCTACCTTAGTATAGGCTTGATATTGATATGCCTCCAAGGAGGTTTTGTTATTTTTGTCCTTGTTAGCCCAAATTTTTCTCAGTATTCTATATGCAGGATTCTCTCCAGGTTTGATAGTGATGGTTTTCAACTCTAATGCAGAAGGAAACAATTGAAAGTTGACTACCTGACTTGATCCTTTAATGATTGCCTTTGATTTTAGTTTATAAGAAACGACTCTAGCCGATAAACTGTCATCTGGATCGGAGGATTTCAGGGAATAAAAACCTTCAAAATCTGTTACAACACCCATTTTAGTTTTTGGGAAATAGACATTTACATAAGGAAGAGCTTCCCCTGAGGTAGCATCAGTAACTTTTCCTCTGACTATAGTAATTCCAGAGGCGGTTTTAATTGTTTTTTGATTTAATCCTTTACTTGCGGATTCTTTTTGAGCAATACTGTCTGTAAATCCTATACCTACCTGTTTGGCTGAATCCAAAGCAAACAAATTTGTTCTTAACTCATTAATTAAGGAGTCTCCTTTTGGGATCATATATCCCTTATTGGTACTAGATTTTTGCAAAGAATCATTTATTTGAGCAGTAGCAGAGATACATAACCCTAATCCAAGAATTAGAAGGATTGTCCCAAAGAACGCATGCTTATAAATAGAATAAAGTTTGAACCGTACTAATGTCACCAATATACCCTTTGTTAGTTTGTTTAAATTATGAGTCCTTGTTGTTTAAAATATTTAATGATGTGTTCCATCAAAATAGTTTCTTGATCAGCATTACTGTAAGCAGGGATTGGTAAGATCTGCTCAAAAGATGGCCATCCTTCTATATCCACTGATGATATCCTAAAGTATCCAGAAAGACTTAAAACGGTACAAGCACCTAAATTCATAAGGTCTTGCTTTTGCTCTTTAGTGAATTTGGTTTTATTGAATCCCATTTCCCTTAAGCCAATAATAAACAAGATTCCTCTAACATCTGGTTCTTTTTCAAACCGTGCTTTGATAAAGTCTGTTACTTTAATCCAATCAGAGGAATTTGTAATTGATTCAGTCATAGTTGCAATAATACCAAGGTAGTCAAAAAGAAAGACTTTCTCTTGGATACAAATTTAGAATGTAGTAATCTAAATCTTGCTGAATATTGAATTAATTTAATGTACATTTGTTTCTAAGAAAGTTGACTTTAGGGGTGCTAAAAATCAATTTGCTATTAACAAATTGATTATAAGCTGAGAATATACCCTTCCTACCAGAATCTGATAATTCAGACGTTGGGAAAAGTTTTACAAAATGGATTACGAATATCCATTAAAACCTATCCCGATTTTTTTCTGAATATCATTTAAAGTCAATAGTTAAAAATTGGTTGATAAATGGATATTAGCATAAATGGTCAATTAGAAAGTTTTGAGGTCAATCAAATGACCTTGTTGGAACTTTTAAATCAAAAGCAACTGACAGATAGAAAAGGAATTGCCATTGCTGTGGATGACCAAATAATTCCAATCTCCGAATGGTCAAATTTCCAAATCATGAATTCTAGTAACATCATCATTATAGAGGCTACTCAAGGGGGATAGTCATAAAACGAATATTTAAAGAAAAGAATGAATACAAATCAAGCTCCAAACGCTAAGAACATCAGTACGGATGTCTTTCCTGGTTCAAAAAAAATATATGTAAAGGGTACGATTCACCCAGAAATCCAAGTTGGAATGAGAGAAATTGAACTTAATCCGACCAAAACAATTCAAAAAGGAATCGAGGTACTTCATCATAATCCTTCCATAACGGTTTATGATTCTAGTGGACCATATACAGACCCAAATCAAGAAATTGACATTTATAAGGGTTTGAATCCTTTAAGAAAAAATTGGATAGAGGGAAGAAATGATACAGAGACTTTAAGTGGATTTTCTTCTGAATACACCAATACTAGAAATAGTAATCCAAAAACTAAAGACATTCTGTTTCCAAACATTCCTTTACCTATAAAGGCTAAAACAGGCAAGAACGTTAGTCAAATGTTTTACGCTAAACAGGGAATCATCACTCCAGAAATGGAATATGTTGCCATTAGAGAGAATCAAAGATTGGCAGAAATGAAATTGTCCATGAATGGACAGTGCGATTACCATAAAGGACAATCCTTTGGTGCTAACTTACCTGATAGCCACATAACTCCAGAATTTGTGCGTCAGGAAGTAGCCTTGGGCCGTGCCATTATCCCAAACAACATTAACCATCCAGAATCTGAACCAATGATTATTGGACGTAATTTTTTGGTTAAAATCAATGCTAATATTGGGAATAGTGCTGTATCATCATCTATTGAAGAAGAGGTTGAAAAAGCTGTTTGGGCTTGTAGATGGGGAGCAGATACTATTATGGATTTATCAACTGGGAAAAATATCCATGAAACGCGTGAATGGATTCTAAGAAATAGCCCTGTACCAATTGGTACAGTACCTATATATCAGGCATTAGAAAAAGTGAACGGAAAGGCCGAAGACCTCACTTGGGAGATCTTTAAAGACACCTTAATTGAACAAGCAGAACAAGGTGTCGATTATTTTACCATCCATGCAGGCGTATTGTTAAGGTATATTCCATTGACAGCCAAAAGAGTTACAGGGATAGTATCCAGAGGTGGTTCCATAATGGCAAAATGGTGTTTGAGCCATCATAAAGAAAACTTCCTCTATACTCATTTTGAGGACATTTGTGAGATTATGAAGGCTTATGATGTAGCTTTTAGTTTAGGTGATGGACTCAGACCAGGTTCAATTGCCGATGCAAATGATGCGGCTCAATTTGGAGAGTTAGAAACACTTGGAGAACTTACTAAGATTGCCTGGAAACATGATATCCAGACCATGATAGAAGGTCCAGGTCATGTCCCTATGCATTTAATAGGAAAATATGGACAAACAACTGGCAGTTTGTGGAGAAGCTCCTTTTTATACATTAGGACCTTTAACTACTGACATTGCTCCTGGATATGACCATATAACTTCTGCAATTGGAGCGGCTATGATAGGTTGGTTTGGAACCGCTATGTTGTGCTATGTAACTCCAAAAGAACATTTAGGATTACCAAATAAAAAAGATGTAAAAGATGGAGTGATAACCTATAAATTAGCTGCACATGCTGCCGACTTAGCAAAAGGACATCCTACTGCTCAAATTAGAGACAATGCCTTAAGCAAGGCAAGGTTTGAATTTAGATGGGAAGATCAATTCAATTTAAGTTTAGATCCTGACACGGCCAGAGAATTTCATGATGAAACGCTACCTTCAGACAATGCTAAAACTGCTCATTTTTGTAGTATGTGCGGACCAAAATTCTGTTCTATGGCGATTAGTCAAGAGGTCAGAGATTTTGCAAATAGCATAGAAAATGAAGATAATGGTTTATTTGAGAAGGAAATGGAGTTAAAGTCAAAGGAATTTCTTAACTCAGGTGCAGAAATTTATTTTTAGTAGGAAGTGTTTAAACTAATCTTAATTAAGGGTTGGCAAAAAAAAGTTTGGTTAAGTTATTGTTAAGTTTTTAATTTGTATTTGATAATCAAACTTTTATAGCAAATAATAAACACATAAATTTTGCAGCTAGTAGTTATAACTCAAGAAGAGCAAAGAGACGGGGAACCAGAAATTGCTGAAAAACTGTTCAAATTGGGATTAGAGGTACTTCATATTAGGAAACCAGAGTTTTCGACCAAACAAATGGAAGATTACTTAAAAAAGTATCCTGAAAAATACAGAAACCGATTGGTACTACATTCCCATCATGAATTGGCAGCAAAAATGAAACTCCGCGGCATACATTTAACAGAGGCTCATAGAAAAAACAAGTTTATGCTTTCTTTAAAGCTATGGTATTACAGGAATTTTCATAAAAACATCACCATAAGTGCGTCATATCATCAAGTGCGCAGCTTGAAGTATGGTAAGCGAAAATATGATTATGTTTTTATAAGTCCTGTTTTTGAATCCATATCTAAAAGAGGTCATAAATCACAATACTCACTTTCACAAATTGCCGATTACGTCAGAGTATCTAAATATAGGGTCATCGCTTTAGGTGGTGTAGATACGGATAAACTTAATCTTGCAAAGGAAATGGGATTTTATGGTGTCGCAGTCATGGGAAGTATTTGGCAAAGTCCCCATCCAGAGGAAAAATTTCTGGAATTGTATGATAAAATTTAATGGTTGACACTAAATCAGATAATGATTTTTTAGATTCTTCTTTTAACAAACTAAAGGCATCCACCACAGGATTGCCTAATGTCCTATGCATTAGCCCAACTGACCCGACCTCAGGTGCAGGATTATTACAAGATGTACGTACGATAGAGACTAGTCAAATGGCATATCCATTAGGAGTAGTTTCCGGTATTACCTACCAAACTGCAAACACTTTTTATGGAATTGATTGGCTACCATTTGAAACTATAGCAAAGCAAATAGAAACATTATGGTTGGAACATCATTTCCAAGTAGTTAAAATTGGGTTGATTCCAAATTTAGAATTTTTAAATACGATAGTTCAATATTTATTTAGTGTAAACCTTGATATTAAAATCATCTGGGATCCGATTTTAAAGACTTCTTCCGGTTTTGATTTGAATCATCAAGCAAAAAAAATAAAAGATTTAAATCAGTTAATTAGTAAAATTTATTTTATCACCCCAAATCAATCGGAGTTCAACCAATTAAAAAGTATTATGGGTATAGAATATGATAAAGATATCTTGAAATTAACAAATTGGGCGATAACAGGAGGAATTAATAAAATTACTCATCAGAATGAGAAATTAATAAGTGAAGATAAAGTATATACCAGTGAAGGAAACTTTACATTGACTAAAGAAATTTATCCTTTCCAAGATAAACATGGTAGCGGGTGTGTTTTTTCTACACTATTAGCTGTTCAAATTGTTAATAATGTTCCATTGGCAGAAATTTTGAAAAATATTGATAGCGTTTCGAGTCCGTTTTTTAAGTCTACTCTAAATGGATTAGGAGTACATTTTAATTTTAAGAATAAATTCGAGTTAGACGGTCTTTATTTTATTACTCCTGACATATATAATTACAATAAAATAGAAGATTATTTTATATTATTAAAATCGGTAATAGATGGAGGTTGTAGGTTGATACAAATTCGTCAAAAAAACAGCAATAATTTAGACTATTTAAGCCTTTTAAAGGAAATTAAATCATTATGTCCTCAGGAAGTGAATTTCATCGTAAATGACTATCCTGATTTGGCTTATAAGGCACAATATAGTGGGGTACATGTGGGATTACAAGATGAGCATCCTCTAGAAATAAAAAAAATATATGGAAACGGGATGATTGTTGGCAAAACAATCCATTCAGTTTTGGAACTAGAAGAATTAAACCTATTAGGCAATGAAATTGATTATTTTGGCATAGGACCATTGAATAGTACTTCAACCAAAAATGATGCTCCCCGCCCATTGGGCTGGGCAGGAATAAACACGATTGTATTAAAAGCAAAAGCTTTATACCCTTCTATTCCAATTGCCATTATAGGTGGTATTACCTTAGATGATTTAGATGAATTTTGTGTTCAATCAAAAATTTTAGAGGGCCTAAACTATATTGACTCCTTTGCGGTTAGTGGAGATATTGCCAAGAGTGTGAATCCAAAAGAAAAAGTGGAGAAATTTATAATAAAAATAAAACAAATAAATGACCTTAAAAATAAAAGATAAAGAATTTAATTCAAGACTAATATTGGGCTCTGGAAAGTTTGGTAGTTATCAAGCAATGGAGGAGGCTTTCCATTCTAGTAACACTGAACTAATAACCGTTGCTATGAGGCGGGTGGATTTAAAGAATAAAGAAAATAAATCTATTATTGATGCGATTAAATCTTGTGGAGCATCTATTTTACCTAATACATCTGGGGTTAGAAATGCAAAGGAAGCAATATTTTTAGCTAAAATGTGCCAAGAAGCACTAGAAACTAATTGGTTAAAACTTGAAATTCATCCTGATCCTAGGTATTTGCTCCCTGACCCAATTGAAACCCTCATAGCCACAGAGGAATTGGCTAAGCTTGGTTTTATTATTCTTCCTTACATAAATGCAGACCCTGTGCTTTGTAAACGTTTAGAAGAAGTTGGAACAGCTGCAGTAATGCCTTTGGCAGCTCCAATTGGGACTAATCAAGGTTTGCAAACCAAATCCATGCTCAAAATAATTATTAATCAAAGTAACGTTCCTGTAATTATTGATGCTGGAATTGGTGCACCCAGTCAGGCTGCAGAATGTATGGAACTTGGTGCCGATGCAGTTTTAGTAAATACGGCAATAGCAGTGGCTAAAAATCCAAAAGATATGGCAATGGCTTTTAAATGGGCAGTAGAGTCAGGAAGGTTGGCATTTGAATCTGGATTAGGAAATGTTATCATTGATAAGGCTAAGGGAACTTCCCCAATGGACGAATTTTTAAATCAATTGTCATGAGTTTTTTAAACGAATCCTTTAGTAATTATTCATGGATGGAGGTAAAAGAATTAATTGCCTCAACTTCAAAAAATGAAGTAATTAATGCTTTAAATATTAACAATCCCACTATTAGGGATTTCGCGGCACTATTATCCCCTGAGGCTCATAAATATTTACCTGAGATGATGGAAAAATCTCAAAACTTAACGCAAAAACGATTTGGTAAAACAGTCCAAATTTATATTCCGTTATATCTAAGTAATGAATGTAATAATATTTGTACTTATTGTGGATTCAGTTTTGACAATAAAATCAAACGGACTACTTTAAATGATGCTCAAATAATTAAAGAATTAGAAGTCATACAAAAAGACCAATTTCAACATATTTTATTGGTAACCGGGGAGTCCCAAACTTTAGTAGGGGTTGATTATTTGAAAAACTCAATTGAGTTGGTCAAAAATCACTTTGATAATATTACTATTGAGGTTCAGCCATTAGAGCAACAGGAATATGCTGCTTTAATAGACGCAGGATTGAATTCAGTACTAGTTTATCAAGAAACCTATCACAGAGAGGAATATAAAAAGCACCATCCTAAGGGTAAAAAATCAAATTTTGAATACAGATTAGATACACCAGATAGATTAGGAGAAGCAGGAATCCATAAAATAGGATTAGGTGTATTACTAGGACTGGAAGATTGGAGGGTAGATTCATTCTTTTGTGGACTCCATTTAGACTACTTAGAGAAAAAATACTGGAAAACTAAATATAGTATTTCTTTTCCTAGATTAAGGCCTGCCAGTGGGGTGACAGCAGAACATTTATATATGAGCGACAAGGAATTAATTCAATTAATTTGCGCCTATAGAATTTTTAAAGAAAATACAGAATTGAGTATATCTACAAGAGAATCACAATTTTTTAGAAATCATATATTTAAATATGGCGTGACCGCCATGAGTGCAGGAAGCAAAACAAACCCAGGAGGATATTCCTCTACCCCAGAAGCCTTAGAACAGTTTGAAATTGATGACACCAGAACGCCATCCCAAATAGAAGAAATGATTAAAAATCAAGGTTATGAACCAGTTTGGAAAGATTGGGAGCATTTTAATAATTAAATCATTCACTTAATGCACACCAGGTATTCAAAACAAACGATATTGCCTCAAGTAGGTGAAGAGGGTCAAAATAAGCTGACAAATGCAAAAGTTCTAATAATAGGGGCGGGAGGATTAGGAAGTAATGTTGCTCCATTTTTAGCAGGGGCAGGAATCGGGTACATTGGTATAATTGATGATGACAATGTTAGCTTAAACAACCTTAATCGTCAAGTTTTTTATGCTGAAAATCAAATAGGATTAAATAAAGCGGAAACATTAAAAAAGATTTGCGCAAGTATTAATTCTGAAATAATTATTAAAGAATATGATTTTGCATTTAATGAAAATTTTAAGGAGTTTAATTATTATGATTTAATCATAGATTGTACCGATAATTTCAACACCAAATATATTATTGAAAAGCTTTGCCTAATAAATGATAAACCATTTATTAGTGCAAGTGTAGAAGGTTGGAAAGGTCAGTTTGGAATATTTAATGTAAATGGTTCAGGTTCATACTCTTGCATTTTCCCTCAAAAATCTATTGACCTTATGCGTCCTGTTTGTGATGATATTGGGATAGTAGGCGCAATTGCTGGAATCATTGCTACGCATCAAGCCTTATTAGCCATCAAGTTTTTTTTAGGAATTCATGAAAATGAATTGAATAAATTTTATTTATTTGATGGATTAACTAATAAACTACAATCCTTTAAATTTAAAAGAAATGAAGGCCTAATACAAGAAATCATTAATTCGGGCAAAAATAATCAATCTAGTAGAGATCAGTTCATTACTTCAAAATTTGCCATAGAAAATCAATTTTTAATTATTGACTTGCGTCAAAAACATGTTGTAGAAGATGATAATAAAGGATACATCAATATAGAATTTGATCAAGTATTAGCAGATCCAGAACAAATTCTTGTATTTACTAAACCTATTGCATTTTATTGTGAAAAAGGAGCTAAGAGTCAATCATTAGCTCAATATTTAAAGGAAAAGTTAAGATTAGATATTATGGTTATTAGGGAATAAGTTATTGATTCTTAACAGTACTATCACAATTAGATAACTAATTAATAACACTTAACATTGCCTTGAGCCAAACAGACTAGGGTAATTTTGTTCATATTTATACATTACTTATGTTGAACAGAATTACTACAATCGTTTGCTTTTTCATCCTTTCAATTTGCTGCATAAATAGTTTTGGACAAACTATTTATCCCTATCTTCAGGCCTCAACTGATAATTCCATGGTGATTAACTGGAAAACTTCTTCCAACAAGGAAACCATTATAAAATATGGTACATCCAAAACAAGTTTAAGCACTAAACAATCTGGGAGTTGTGATGTTTGGTCAGATGCAGGTTATTCAAGTAATTACTATTACCATACCATCAAACTAAAAGGATTAAAGCCAGACACAAAGTATTACTATTACGTTAAAACAGGTTCTGATAGTTCTAAAGTTTACAATTTCCATACACAACCTTCTCCAGGAAAAACACTAAATAATTCTGGTCACTTAAGATTTATTGTCATGGGGGACAATCAAATTAAGGCTCAACCTCGTTATGATTCTTTGGTAAGTGGTGCAAAACGTAAAGCAGCTCAATTATATGGCGATATTAATGAATCCGTTAATATGATTATCATGGTTGGAGATCAGGTGGACGTTGGTACATTAGACCACTATGAAAATGTTCACTTTGCAAAAAACAAAGCATTATCTCCAATTTTACCTATTCATACTACCGTAGGAAACCACGAAACTTATGGTACATTAAAAATGACTGCTTACAGCAATCACTTTTATTATGATTCATTATCCTATAAAGGTATCTATTCCGGAACTGAATACTATTATGCTTATCAATCTGGACGTGTTCTTTTCATTAGCATGAGTACAGAACATGTCTCTACCGCTCAATTTGATTGGGTAAAAAAAGTAGTTACCGCAGCAAATTCTGACACTACCGTTGATTTCATCGTTTCTTTAGCACATAGACCATATCAAGCAGAACAGTATGTGGGAGATATTTCTACTTGGATTAGAAACACAGTTGTTCCTTATTTAAATACTTCCCCAAAATATGTGATGCATTACGGAGCACATCACCATTTGTATGCAAGAGGTCAAATTAAGGATTATCCAATTTATCATGTGATTTCTGGAGGAACTGCATGGGATCAATATTGGGGAATGGGTACTGAAACCGATATGGATGATGTTCAAAAAACAATATCCAACTGGGGATATCAAATTATGGATTTTGATATTAAAAAGAAAAGAGTTGATGTGGCAACTTTTAGCATTGGTAGTATTTATAAATGGAAAAATAACGTTCTAATTGATTCCTTCCATAGAGTTTTTGGACAAGCAGTACCAGATAAACCGTCTATCGTACATAATTATAAGGATTCTTTCCAATTACCACAAACTATTTCCACTTCAAAATTTTCTACTAAAACAACTGAAAAATTAAATTCTACAGAGTTTTTAATATCACAATCCAAAAGCTTTTCTAGTAACGAACTAGACATTTTAAGGGATTATGAGGACTTATATGGCAATGCAGGAAATCCAGATACTTCCAAAGATCAAAATAAAGGTGTTGACATCACTAAGTTAAAAATTGATACCAACGCCTTAAATAACGGCAAACATTACATTAAAGCACGTCATAGAGACCGTAACTTAGAATGGAGTGATTGGAGTGATGTTGACTCATTTAAAGTTTATGGAAGCTTTACTGGTAAAGCAGCTATCACCTTAGATAAACCTAGATATGCACCCTCCCAAACCATCACAGTGACTTATGTTAATGGACCTGGACTAGCAAAAGATTGGATTGGATTATATAAAAAAGGAGATAAACCTGGTTCAATCGCATCCACAACTTGGTCTTATGTATCAGGTAAAAGTGGAACGTTAACATTCACTTTAAAAAATGCTGGAGAATATTTTGCAGCATTTTTTACGAATGATGTATATACTGAAATCGCAAGTAGAGTTAATTTCTATGTTGGTAAAACTCCAATTTTATCCAGTGATAAATCCAATTACAAAAAAGGCGATAGTGTAACTATTTCCTATAAAAATGGCCCTGGATTTAACCAAGACTGGATTGGTGTTTACAAAATCGGGGATGTTCCTGGTGTAGGTACCGGAGCCACTTCTTGGAAATATGTAACTGATACTGCAGGAAAATTGGTATTTAAAGGATTAAATAAAGGATATTATTTTGCTGTTTATTTATTAAACAATGCTTATACAGAAGCTAGTGACAGAATTTATTTTTCTGTAGGAGATACAATTACTACCTTGACCATCAATAAAACAAAATACATGATGGGAGAATATATATCAACTATTTGGACAGACGGAGCCGGAAATCCAAAAGATTGGATGGGATTATATGATTCAACAGCCAATCCAAATATTAATCCATTGTTAACCTACACCTATATTAACGGACAACCGAATGGCACTAAGGTATTAAAAGACACTTTATTACCTAAAAAAGCAGGAAAATACTTTTTAGTATTATTTACCAATGACAGCTATAATGAAATATCCAACAGATGTTATTTTAGTGTAATTGATACTACTACGCACACAACAGGGATCAAAGAAGCAGAAGAGCCTACCACAATGAAGCTTTATCCTAATCCAACAGCAACATCCTCGGTGATAGAATCCTCCTACCCTATTGATTGGATTGAGTTATTGAATGCTGACGGGAAAACGGTTTATAGAAGTGTCAATGTAGATGCTCAAAGCTTTACTTTATTAAATCATGATCTTCCTAATGGAATCTATTTTGTAAAAGTAATGACAGACAAACCTCATATTTATAAATTAATTATTAAACGATAATAATTTTAGAAATTAATTAAATAAAATAGATATAAATAAAAAAGGGACGATTAATAAATAATCGTCCCTTTTTTTATGGTATATAAAAGAATTAATCCTTTTTATCTTTAGCAACTTCTGCTTTGATTTTCACTCCTTTTAATTCGGTTTTATTTAAACCTATTATTAAATCTACTGGATTTTTCATATCCACTTCAACAAAACTGAATTTGTCATAGATGTCAATGTTACCGACCTTTTTACCTCTTAGACCTCCGAATTCTAATAATTGGATGATTTCCTTAGGCATTACCCTAACGTCTCTTCCAACGTTTAAAAATAATCTGGTCATATTAGGATCTGATTTGAAACCCCTTTGAGCTTTTTCATCGCCAAAGCCTCTATCATTTCTTGGCGCCTGGTCTCTACCAAAGTCACGGTCATTTCCCCCACGAGGACCTCTTTGAGGACCACCACGGTCAAAACGATCGTTTCCACGTCCACCACGTCCTTGATCTCTACCTCCACGTCCTTGTGGTTCGCGTCCGCCTCTGTCTCCAAATCTAGAGAAGGATTCATTTTGCATTTCATCCTTTCCTTCATATTGACTGAAAATATGGTGATACTCTAATTTGATTAAAGCAGCAGCTACATCAACTGGAGCAAATCCTTCTTCTTGAAGTTCATTTATCCATTGGATATATTTTTCATTGTCCCCTTCTTGAATAGATTGTTTGATGTTTAAAATAAACTTAGCGTGTTTATTTTTTTCAATATCCTCTAAGGAAGGTATAACGTCTTGTTTAATGGTTGTTTTTGCGGCATGTTCAATATCACGTAGTAAACGGCTGTCTCTACGGGAAACCAGACTTATAGCTACTCCTTTTTTACCTGCTCTACCAGTACGGCCAATTCTATGGACATAATATTCTGTGTCTAAAGGAATATCATAATTGACAACTAATTCAATATCGTTTACATCGATTCCTCTTGCTGCAACATCCGTGGCCGCTAAGATTTGGATTTTTCCTTGACGGAATTTAGCCATCACCTGAGTTCTTTGCATTTGACGCATATCACCATGTAAAGCTTCTGCCGCATATCCGCTGTCTTGTAGTCTTTCAACTACTTCATCCACCATTCTCTTGGTGTTACAGAATACTAAGCAAAGTTTAGGCTCATACAAATCAATCAATCGGCCCATTAAAGGAATTTTATCTCCTTCTTTAACTGGGATAAATCTTTGGTCAATCAACTCGACCGTCATATCCGTATTCATTACTTTGATGACTTGCGGATTTGATAAGTACTTTTTGGTCAACTCCATGATAGGTTTTGCCATTGTCGCACTAAAGAAGATGGTTTGACGGTCAGAAGGGGTTTCTGATAAAATGAATTCAATATCATCTCTGAATCCCATGTCTAACATCTCATCAGCCTCATCTAAAATGATTTGACGTATATTTTCTAATTTTAATGTACCACGGTCGATGTGGTCCATGATTCTTCCTGGAGTACCAACAACGATTTGGGATCCTCTTTTAAGTGAATCAATTTGTTTGTCCATACTTGCACCACCAAAAACGGCAGTACAACGGATTCCTTTTTTGTACTTAGCAAGTTTCATGATTTCATCATTTACTTGCATAGCCAATTCCCTAGTAGGGCAAAGGACAAGAACTTGAGTGGTTTTAAGGGTTGTGTCAACGGCTTGAATTGCAGGGATACCAAAGGCAGCGGTTTTACCTGTTCCTGTTTTTGCCTGACCTACACAGTCGATTCCTTGTAATAAAATAGGAATTGCTTGTGCTTGAATAGGAGATGGCTTTGTAAAGCCCATTTCCTCGATTGCCTGTAAAATAGACGGTTCTATTTGCAGGTCTGTAAAAAAAATTTCTGATTCCATCTAAACGATTTTTATAAAATGATTAGCGGGCAGATGAATGAACATTACAATAATCTCTAAAATTAGATATTGTTTTTTCAATTTATACTATGTATCGGTATCTCTTAATAAACTTAAATACTACTCTGTAGCGAGCATCCTAAACTAACGGAAACTCATTCCAACCTACCGATTCTTTAGATAAAGGCATTCCTTTGCCCACTTTATTGGTTAACTAATTTTCAACTAAAGTGCCTATTTTTTGTCCCATCACAATGTTTAGGAACGAATCTTTTTGGTGTATATCAAAAACAATAATAGGAAGATTGTTTTCCTTACACAGTGTGAACGCGGTCATATCCATCACGTTCAAGTTTTGATTGTATGCCTCGTCAAACGTCAATTGATCGTATTTAGTTGCAGTTGCGTCTTTATTTGGATCTGCAGTGTAGATTCCATCTACCCTAGTTCCTTTTAAAACCACATCTGCACTGATTTCAATTGCTCTTAAAACAGCCGCGGTATCTGTAGTGAAATACGGATTCCCAGTACCTGCTGCAAAAATGACGATTCTATTCTTTTCTAAATGCCTAATAGCTCTACGTCTTATGAATGGCTCAGCGATTTGTTCCATCTTAATAGCTGATTGAATACGAGTAAGCATTCCTTCATGCTCTAATGCAGACTGCAAAGCCATGGAATTGATAACAGTTGCTAACATGCCCATGTAATCTGCTTGAGCTCTGTCCTTCATTCCGCCTTTTGCGGTTCCTTCTACTCCACGGAAAATATTTCCTCCACCAATTACTATCCCAACTTGAACCCCTAATTGATGTACTTTTTTGATTTCACGAGCATAATTGGCCAATTCCTCTGGGTCAATTCCAAATTGCTTATTTCCCATTAGGCTTTCTCCACTGAGCTTGATTAATACTCTATTGAACTTCATGATTAATTTCGGTTTTGGTTTAAATTTAGGATTTGGTTGATTGGGCTTTAGAATGGTTCTGTATTTTCATAAAAAAAGAGGCTAATGCCTCTTTTTAAAAGATATTTAATTACTCCCCTAATGCAACCCTCTTAAAAGTTTTAACACTAAGCTCTGGATTGATTTCCTTCAACATAGATTTAATTGTTTTGGATGGATCCTTAACAAAATCTTGATTTAAAAGAGTGTTCTCTTTAAAGAATTTAGTCAATTTACCTTGAGCAATTTTCTCTACCATGTTTTCAGGTTTACCCTCTAATCTGATTTGCTCTTTGGCGATTTCTAACTCACGCTCTATGATTGTAGTATCTACGTCCTCTTGATCTACTGCTACTGGATTCATAGCTGCAATTTGCATAGCCACGTCTTTCCCTGCATTGATGATTGCATCATTTGCTTTTTGATTTAAAGCAACTAAAACCCCGATTCTATTCCCAGCGTGGTTATAAGCTACTACTGAATCAGCAGAAACTTTGCTATAACCTACCACGTCAATTTTTTCTCCGATTTTTGCAACGTTGTCATCGATTAATGATCCTACTGATACTCCATCAACATGAAGTGCTTTTAAATCATCAATGGATTCAGGTAGAGCAGCAATTACTGCATCACCAATAGATTGAGCAAATTTTTGGAAGTCTTCATTTTTAGAAACGAAGTCGGTTTCAGAAGTTAATTTGAAGACAATTCCTGAAGTATTGTCTGCAGTAACACGAGCAATAACAACACCTTCATTGGCATCTCTATCAGCACGTTTAGCTGCGATTTTTTGACCTTTTTTTCTTAAATAATCGATTGCTGCTTCAAAATCACCATTGGTTTCAGTTAATGCAGTTTTGCAATCAGACATACCAGCATTGGTAAGGTCTCTCAGTTTTTTTACATCCGCGGCTGTAATTGACATATTATATTTTAATTACTTTTAAGTTAATTTATTGGTTACGAAATTACGACTGACTTGTCGCAAAAAAGACTTTAAACTGATTTGGTTACAATAACTTAACCTTAATCAACTTAAAGCCTTTTTATAAAAGGATATTTAAATATTAACTAAGGGAGTTGTATGACTCCTCTAGTTAGTTTTCTTCTTGATGTTCTGCAGTTGGATCTATAGAAGCTTCTGCAGCAGTGGATTGCCCGGAAGCAATTTCCTCTTTAGTTTCCTCTACGATGTGGTGATGTACTTCTGTAACACCTTCCGCCACAATAGTTTCTACAGGCTCCACTTCAGCTACTGCTGATTGTGCCTTCATAGCATCTACTTCTGCTTGACCTACAACAGGTTGTCCTGTTTGTGCAGTACCTTGATTTTTGATTTCTTCCTTGATGTTATCACGTTTCATTCTGTACTCATTTAATCCGTCTTGGATACATTTAACCATGTAGTCAGTGATTAATTGAATTGATTTAGCCGCGTCATCATTACCAGGGATTGCAAAATCCACTTGATTTGGGTTTGCATTAGTATCCGCGATTGCAAAGGAAGTAAGATTTAACTTAGTTGCCTCAGCGATGGCGATATGTTCTTTTTTCATATCTACTACAAAGATTGCAGCAGGTATTTTTTTCTCTTTAGATATTCCTCCTAATACTCTTTCTAATTTTTCACGCTCTCTAGATAACATCAAACGTTCTTTTTTAGCTAAAGTATCTACTGTTCCATCAGCCAACATTTTGTCGATGATGCCCATTCTTTTGATGGATTTAAGAACTGTTGGGAAGTTAGTTAACATTCCACCAAGCCATCTGTCGGTAACAAAAGGCATACCTACTTTGTTAGCCGCCTCTTTTACGATTTCTTTAGCTTGTTTTTTGGTCGCAACAAAAAGGACTTTTCTACCAGTACTTGCGATTGATTTTACTGCAGCACCAGCTTCCTCCATTTTACGAGCCGTTTTGTTAAGGTCGATTAAATGGATTCCATTTTTTTCAGTAAAAATGTAAGGAGCCATTCTTGGATCCCATTTAGATTTAAGGTGACCAAAGTGAACTCCTGCGTCAGCAAGTTCTTGTAAGTTGATCGGATGATTAATATTTTCTGACATTGATCGATTAACGTTTTGAGAATTGGAAAGATTTTCTTGCTTTTTTGTGACCGAATTTTTTACGTTCCACCATTCTTGGATCTCTAGTTAGGAATCCCATAGATTTTAATGCTGGTTTGTGTTCGGTGTTATATTTCACTAAAGCTCTAGCAATTGCCATTCTGATGGCTTCTGATTGACCTGTGATTCCACCACCTTTGACATTGATTTTTACATCAAATTGCCCTAGGACTTCCAATGTATTTAAAGGTTGTTCAACAACAAATTGTTTTAGTTTTTGAGGGAAATATTCTGTGTAAACTTTTTTGTTTACAGTGATATTGCCTGTACCCGGCTCCATATAGATTCTCGCTATGGATGTTTTTCTTCTCCCGGTTGCAATGGTATATGCCATATTGATTATTATTCTTGGATAAGGTTATTTAAGCGGATTTTTTACGATTAGTTACATCTACCTCCTTAGGGGCTTGAGCCGTATGCGGATGGTTTGTACCAGTATATAAGTAAAGGTTAGTCAAATACTGAGCTCTTAATTTATTGTGAGGTAACATGTTTGTTACCGCTTTTTTAAGCACTTCTACTGGTTTTGATTTCAACAAAATCACTGGGGAAGCAAATCTTTGACCTCCTGGATACCCTGTATAATGGATATATTGTTTTTGGTGCAATTTTTTACCTGTAAACCTCACTTTGTCCGCATTGATGACTACCACTTTATCCCCAGAATTGAAATGGGAAGTAAAGTTAGGGTTATGTTTCCCCCTGATAATATTTGCAATACGGGATGCCAACCTACCAACTACTTGGTTTTCAGCATCAATGATGTACCATTTTCTGACAACGGTTGCCTGATTAAGATGTTTTGTTTTGTAACTTAAAGAATCCACTTCACTAAAACTTTTTAACTCTAGGGACTTTCATCCCTAAAAACGTGGGGGCAAAGGTACGACAAATGTTAGAAATATGTGCAAGAATTTTAAGAAAAAATTAGAGAATTTTGGAGTCGGGTTTTGAGGACATTCTATTGCTGGTGGTGAACCTAATTTGTAATCGGGCTGTTCCCCCTTGCCAATCGACACTGCCTAAAATAAACGACATTATTATTGTATTGTATAGACGCACCGCCGTGCCTTTATACCAATTTAACACAAAGGGCATCCAAAAAGGATACCCCTACAATTATTAAAACACTATAATAAAATTAGATAGGAAAAATAAAATCGATAAACCTTACCCTTCCTTGGTATTATTAAATACCAATTGACCAAATTCATCAACATCAACTTTAATCGGATGTTCTTTATCAATGTTGTTGGCTAATATTTCCTTGGACAGTTTATTGACCAATTCTTTTTGAATGACTCTTTTTAGTGGTCTGGCTCCAAATTCAGGTTCAAATCCATTTTTTGCAAAGTATTTTATGGCGGCCTCTGAAACTTCAATTTTTACGTCGTTGTGGAGCAATGTTTTTTCCAGTTCTTTTAATTGAATTTTTACAATTCCTTCAATATCAGCAAGGAATAAAGGTTTGAACATGACGATTTCGTCTACCCTATTTAAAAATTCTGGACGGACGGTTTGTTTAAGGAGTTCCATTACCTCTATTTTGGACGATTCTATTGCGGCAAAAATGGAGTGGTCATCTTTTGCATTGGCAAAATTTTCCCTAATAATATGGCTTCCTATGTTGGACGTCATGATGATGATGGTGTTTTTAAAGTTGACCATACGTCCTTTATTATCAGTTAGCCTACCGTCATCCAATACTTGAAGTAGGATGTTGAACACATCAGGATGGGCTTTTTCAATTTCATCCAATAGAATAACGGAATACGGTTTTCTTCTGACCGCTTCTGTTAATTGACCACCTTCATCGTATCCTACATATCCTGGAGGCGCTCCTATTAATCGGCTGACGCTGTGTTTTTCTTGATATTCCGACATATCAATTCGGGTCATGAAGTTTTCATCATTGAAAAGGAACTCGGCTAATGCTTTTGCGACTTCCGTTTTTCCGACGCCTGTTGTCCCAAGGAAAAGGAATGATCCGATTGGTTTTTTAGGGTCAGAAAGTCCTGAACGATTCCGGCGGATAGCATCTGCAATGACTTCAATGGCTTCATTCTGGCCGACTATCCTTTCATGCAATTGATCTTCTGCGTGAAGGAGTTTTTCTCTTTCAGATTGGAGCATTTTGGTGACTGGAACCCCTGTCCATTTGGAAACGATGGAGGCTATTTCCTGCGCATCCACTTCCTCAGTGATGTAGGATTTTCCTTTTTGGACTTCAATAAATTCTTGGTTTAGGACTAAGAGTTGTTCTTCCGCGTCCTTGATTTTTCCGTATCGGAGTTCCGCAACTACTCCGTAGTTGCCGGCTCTTTCTGCTTGGTCGGCTTCTAGTTTGAATTCCTCTATGGATTTTTTAAGGACTTGAATTTTGTCCACTACGCTTTTTTGATTTTGCCAAGCGGCTTTGATTTCGTTCCTTTTTTCAGACAAATCGGCTAGTTCCAAGGCAATCCTTTCTAAGGATTTGGTATCGTGTTCGCGTTTTAGTGCTTCTTTTTCAATTTCCAATTGACGGATTTTGCGTTCAAATTCATCCAATTCTTCTGGCATAGAATCGATTTGGAGTCTTGTTTTTGCTGCTGCCTCGTCAATAAGGTCTATGGCTTTATCAGGGAGTTGACGTTCTGTAATGTATCTATTGGACAGCTCAACTGCTGCAATGATAGCCTCATCCTTAATTCTTACTTTATGATAAGCCTCATAACGGTCTTTCAATCCTCTTAAAATGGATATTGCATCCTCTACTGAAGGCTCATTAATGAGTACCTTTTGGAAACGTCTTTCTAATGCTTTGTCCTTTTCAAAATATTTTTGATATTCGTTTAGGGTTGTAGCACCTATGGCACGGAGTTCTCCCCTAGCCAAAGCAGGTTTGAGGATGTTAGCCGCATCCATTGCCCCTTCTGAAGCACCCGCACCTACAAGGGTGTGGATTTCGTCAATAAATAGGATGATTTCCCCTTCACTTTGCGTGACTTCCTTAATGACTGCTTTAAGACGTTCTTCAAACTCTCCTTTGTATTTAGCTCCTGCAATTAAAGCTCCCATATCCAAACTAAAAACCGTTTTGGATTTTAGATTTTCTGGGACATCTCCATTAATGATCCTAAAGGCGATTCCTTCTGCAATAGCTGTTTTACCAACACCAGGTTCCCCAATCATGATTGGATTGTTTTTAGTCCTTCTGGAAAGGATATGAATTACCCTTCTGATTTCCTCGTCACGACCAATGACTGGGTCGAGTTTACCTGAACGGGCGAGTTCATTTAGGTTTTTCGCGTATTTGTTTAGGGCATCAAAAGTAGCTTCAGCGTTTTGTTCGGTGACTCTTTGGTTTCCCCTGATGGATGTTATTGCGGATTTGAGGTCTTTATCATTGACACCTTGTTCTTTGAGTAAACGGGCGGTATCGTCACTTCCTGTGGCTAAAGCAAGGATGAGATGTTCAACAGAGACGAATTCATCTTTGAATTCCTTCATATATCCCATTGCTTTTTGCAAGGTCATATTCATTTGATGGGACAAATAACTGCCTTCCTTACTGATTTCCTTTGGCTTGGATTCAATCATTTCATCCAATTTTTGATTGACAAAAACTAGATTGACATTCAGTTTTTTAAGTAAGTTAGGGACTAGGTTTTCATCACTGATTAGAAGTCCTTTAAGTAGATGAACATTATCAATTGCAGCGGATTGATTTGCCGAAGCAATTTCCTGAGCCTTTTGAATGGCTTCCTGTGCTTTGATGGTATAGTTATTAAAATTCATTGTAATTAATCTGTTATCAAAACTATGTCCAAAAATGATTTTTGGTTTCTTAAACGGAAGTTTTGTCTTGTATAAAAAGGTAACAGTGACACAGTTTGTCATTAAAACTTAAATTTGTTGAGGATTTACTGCTATTTTTTCAGTTTAATTCGTTATAAGATTATTGTAAGATGACAAAAAAGCTTAATTACCTCTGCATACTGTTCTTGTTCCTATTCAGTTTTTCATTAAATGCTCAATTGTTTAGGTTTAAGCCAAAGACTAAATATCATAGAGATGAAAATGGGAAGTTGGTTAAGGATGACCAAAACTCAAAGGACACTGCTCATAAAAAATTTAAATTTGACCAAAAAAATCTAAGATATGGATTCGGTTCAGCAGGACTCAGTTTTGGGAATCCTACTATTATATCTATAGCACCTTTAATTGGATATGAGTTTAATGAAAACTTGTTTGTCAATTTTTCTGCGGGATATATTTATCAAAGGGTTAATTATGGCCCCATTACACCTGGTGGTGCAAATTATATCTATGAAAATCATATCTTTTATCCTTCCTTAGGAGTGTCCTATGGATTTGGGCCGTCCTTTGTTGCAAGGGCTGAGGTAGAGTTTATGAACTTTAAGTCCGATTCGATTAGGTTCGATAAAATCACAGGATTACCGATTCAAATAAGAGTAAATGTAGTAAATCCTTATTTAGGAGTTGGATATAGGCAACCAATCACTGAAAGGGGCTACTTCTATTTATTCTTATTATATAATCCACTTTATACTCAGTATGCTAATGAAAACAAGGGATTTTGGGGCTCTCCTTTCAGAATTAGCGGATTCTATACATTTTAAGGATTAATATCCTGGTTTAGTTTTTGGAGGGGTCGGTTTTCTTTCCTCAAATAATTTAGGTGGATTTGGTTTCCTACTATTGTTATAATTGTTGTTTTCGTACTGTGTATTTGTCCTAGTTGGAGGTGATTGGTATCCATTATCTGTATCGGATTCGTCTGATTTTCTTAATAAAAAGGCAATTCCCAAATGGAAGAACATTCCGTTTCTGCCTATATTGAATGAATTTAACCTTGTGTCAGATTTGTAATCCTTATAAACTAAACTAGGGTCATTTAGTTTTAACTCCTCTGTCATGGATTCATTATTGCTATTACGTCCAGAAAAATTGAATCTGTCTTGTTTGGCGATTAAAAGATTGTATCCAAAATCCCCTCTGAGTGCAAATCTGTGGGTCAGTGCATAAGTAAAAGCCACTCCAGGTTTAAAATCAAAGTGAGCATTACTGGTTGATATTTGATCCTCCTTACTAGTGAATTGCTTGTCATTGATTTGAATGAATTGGTCGTGATTGGTAATTTTCCCGTAGTCTAAACCTGCAACGCCAAAACCGAGTCCAATATTAGGTTGAATCAGTAAGTTGCCTTTATAAATATTATATCCCCCACCTAAAGTAAGTCCAAATCCAGTAATTTGTTGGGTATAGATTTCAAACTGACCATAGGCATGCCAGTCATGGGCAATATTGATGGAAGCTCCAAATACAAGAACATCCCAAGCAATAGTATTTTTCTTTATTTGTTGAACACCGTAAAATGAATCCGGATTATTGGATTGGTCTTTAAAGAAAAGAGAGGTTGTTTGATCCCTAGTTTCCAGAGTTCTTATCCCAACCATTAAATACAATTGAGCGGCGAAGTCATCACCAAATTTTCCATTTTTTGAACTGCTTTTAACGGGGGTAGAATTGGCTTTTGAAGCCGCAAAAGGATCTTGAGCTAAAAGGTTCAGGCAAAATAGCAAACAAAAGAGAATAGAAATTTTTAACTTCATGAACAATAAAGGATTGACTTAAAACAATAATATTCTAAGGACGATGGAAGTTTAAAAAAGGTTAGGGATTTTTGGAAATGTGAGTTTTGGTTTCCTAATTTTGGAAAAGATGAAAACTTGTACAATCGTACTACTGACTATTTTGGTTTCCTTTGGACTATTTGCTAATCCTAATCTACTAAAATCAGGTAAGAATCAGAGTCAAAATAACCTATTTGTCTTTAATAATCAATTAACCGATGATGATTCTGTCCTTTTTTATAGGAATGACAGTTTAACGTGTTTTAAGCTAAAAATAGATGGTTTTGAGGTTATTCGTAGAGTAGAAGGTAGTTCTAAAGTATACTTTCAGAAATTTTATAATTCTAATCCAAAAAATTTAGTGAAGATTAGCACAAGCAACAAGATCCCATTAAATATTTATAAGTCTGAATCTTTTAAAAGCTCTTACCAAACAGAAATTGTTAAATTGAATAACTTTTATCCTGGGGTAAATCTAAAATTTTACTTTGATAAAGACGGATATATTGAATATGATTATGAAGCTGAGGATATCAAATATTTGAAGCAAATAAAGTTCAAAAGTAATTTCAAGACAGATTACCAAGAATTGATTAGTGCAAATAAAATGGCCATTTATCAGACCAAGGCGATCTTAATTAGCTCAAAGAAGACTATTGAACTAAATACTATTAAAGGAAATAATAATATAACCACTTTTGATTTTAGTAAATTACCAAATGATATAAAAGGAAAGGTAACAATTGATCCTAAAATTATTTATGCCACCTACGTTGGAGGTTCAAGTCAAGAAATAGCTAATTATGCTACTTATGATGTAAAAGGAAATTATTATTTTTCAGGTTACAGTCAAAGTTCTAATTATCCTACCAAATCTGCTTATCAAAGTTCTAATAAAGGGAGTGATGATATTTTTTTAACGAAATTTGATAGTACTGGTAAAATTAAATGGTCAACTTATTATGGTGGGTCATCAAGCGAAAATTTATTCGGTGCTTTTTTTAATCGAGTAGATAAAATTATGTTAGCAGGTCTAACTGCAAGTACCGATTTTCCGGTTACCTCTGGATGTTATCAATCCACAAATGCAGGTGGAAACGATGGATTTATTGTGGCATTTGATACTACTGGAAAACGTTCATACGCTACATATATAGGAGGGAGTAGTGATGATCAATTAAATACTGTCCAATTAGATACAGTGGGCAACGTTTATATTGCTGGATTGAGTTACAGTACTAATTTCCCAATAAAAAATGCTTATCAAAAAACCAATAAAGGGGGATTAGATGGAGTATTAATGAAGTTAGATTCCAAATACCGAATTATCCATTCTACCTATTATGGAGGATCAAGCACAGATTTCTTTTTATATTCTAATTTAGATTTTAAAGGGAATTTTGTAGTATCAGGTACTACCTCTAGTACCAATTTCCCAGTAAAAAGTGCCTTACAAAAAACTAATGGAGGTGGATTAGATGGAATGATGGTCAAGTTGGATTCAAGTTTACAACCAATTTGGTCAACTTACTATGGAGGTGGAAATGATGAAAGGATATATAATATTGAGTTAGATAATTGTGAGAATGTGTATGCTACTGGGTATACAACAGGTACATGTCCAACAACCTCTGGAGCATTCCAAACTAAATATGGTGGTGGGTCCAAGGACGCATTATTAGTTAAAATAGATGCAGGAGGTGCATTACAATGGGCGACTCTATATGGTGGAAGCGATGTTGACATATTCCAAAGATGTGCTGCTGATATTGAAGGTAATTTATGGGTTGCAGGATATACTGGGAGTACTAATTATCATGTAACCAGTGGATGTCTTCAATCTACAAATGGAGGTGGATATGATGTAGGATTTGTTAAATTCTCTCCAACGGGTAAAGTTTTGTATGCCTCCTATTATGGTGGAAGTAGTGACGAGGTAGTTGGTGAGGTGAATACTTTTTATAACGGACAGTTCACAATCATGGGGTATACTTATAGTAGTGATTTCCCGACAAAAGGTACTCCTTATCAATCAAGTAATAAAGGGAGTGTTGATGGTTATTATTTTAAAATGCAAGACTATCCAAGGCCAAAGGTACTACTAGGAGATTCCAAAACTAAATGTGACAACACCACTTATATATTGTGCCCTAATGATAGTATATTGGTTTACACCAAAACTCTTTTCCCGAACTATCATTGGTCAAATGGAGATAATCGGTATTTTACATATTTAAAAAAAGCAGGTAAATACTATTTATCAGTAATAATTGGAGGGGTAGCAGTAACGTCTGATACTTTAGTAATTACTATGGCAGTGACAAAAAATCCGACTATCAATCCTATTAGTCCAAAAACAATATGCAATGGAGATTCTTTGAAGATTAGTGTCAAAGATAGTTTTAGACTTTATACTTGGTCGACTGGAGATACTGCAAAATCAATTTATGTAAAAAAGGCTGGTAAATATACCGCAACCGTTAGGGATTCTAACTACTGTTTTACTAGTTCAGATTTTGATTTAAAATTAGATTCTACCCAAATTAAAATCTCCTCAGGAATAATTAATAACACTTTATGCCTTTCAAAATCAGGGTTTATAGATGTCGCTTCTGGGTTTTCTAAAATTAGTTGGAACACAGGGGATACATCCCATAAAATAATCATTTCTAAAAAAGGTAAGTATAAGGTAACTGGCCTCAGTCCAAATCTATGTAAGGTAAAGGACAGTATAAATATAAATTTAGATTCCACATTTATTAGTTTAGGCAGCACTAAAAATCCAATTAATAAATGTATCCCTGATACTGTTAAATTAACTCCGTTTACTAATTCAAAAATCATCTTTTGGTCAAAAACAGATTCAACTGTTCCTAAAAAAGTTATTATACCAGGGTTTTACAAAGCCTACTTTAAAACATCAAATGGTTGTTCCGATACAGTAAATTATATTATTAAAAATTATCCCAATAATAGGATAAAAATAATTAATCCATCAGGAAGTGGATTAGCTTGCGGAAAAGGTGGTAGCAGTATTTATTTAGACTCTTTTTATAAAAAAATTAAATGGAGTACTGGGGATACTTCTAAATCCATTAGAATTGTTAAAACTGGAACCTACTCTGTTAGCGCGATAGATGGAAACCATTGTAGGTCTTACGATACCACTTCTTTGAAATTGGATAGTTCTAAAATCAGCATTGGTAAAATTGTAAAGAAATTACCAATCTGTCCAGAAGATTCTGTCAATCTAACATACATCTCTGATTTTAGTACGAATAAATGGAATACTGGAGATACTGCTCATTCAATTATAGCAAAAAAAGCGGGTAAATATGTTGTTTACGGAACTAATTTGTCAGGTTGTAAGGATTCTGCTATTGTTAATATTAACATTAAAAAGACGAATCCAATTAAAATCCAGTCAAGTAAATTAAATAAAATTTTATGTAAAGGTGAAACATTATCTCTTTTTATTGATAGCACTCAATTTTCTCAATTAAAATGGAATTACAATTATTTAAGCAGTAATAAAATTCAAGTATCACAAAATAGTTTATATAAAATTACTGGATTGGATACAGGAGGATGCACAGTTAAAGATTCCATTCTAATATCTAAAGACACTGCTAACTTGGTATTGTTATCATCAATATCTAATGCCAAATATTGTGTAGGTGATAGTATATTAGTTCAGGTTTATAATGGCTTTAGTTCTATTTTATGGTCAAATGGATATAAATCAAATAAGTTTTATTATAAAAAATCCTCAAATTTATCTGCTATTGCTAGCAACTCTGATGGATGTAAGGATTCGCTTAGTATTAAAATTGAATTCTATTCTAACAAAATTCTAAGGCTAAATTCAACATCAAATAAGACCTTTTGTTATTTTGATTCAATAAGTGAGAATTATCAAGTTAATAATGCTAAACAATTTTTGTATTGGATGAATGGTTCTAAAAATCCTAATATTACCGTAACAAAACCAATCAAAGTATTTGCAGTTGCAATAGATAGTAATGGTTGTAAGGACACCACTAATACTGTTAATATTACTAGGAGAGTCAATTATACACCTTTGATAAATCCAAATCCCTCCTTTAAATGTTATTATAACCCAGATGTAAAAATATCAACAAATAGCTTTTACAAAAATTATTATTGGAATGGAATAGACTCTGGAAAAAATTCCATTTTTGCCAATAAATCCGGAAAATTACAGGTTAGAGATTCCTTTGGTTGTTTATCAGATACTATTTCTTATTTTGTAAAGTCTTATCCAAAAAGAAAAATAAATTATAAGAATGGGGATTCTATTATTTGTTTGGAATCTGCCTATTTATTAAATTATCAAAACGATTCTTTTAAAGATTATAGATGGAGTGACGGAACTACTACTATGCCAAAGCAAATCAATAATGAAACCCACAATCTATTTTTAATAGCAACGGATAAAATTAATGGTTGCATTGACTCATCCATGAAGATTAATATTTATAGAGATACTTTAATTGTCAAACCAACATTTTCTTTAAGTGATACAGTATTTAGCTTTGTTCCGAAATCTTTTACTGCAATCAACACCTCCTCTCGGATTAATAAACTTGGTTTCATATGGGCTATTAATAAATTAATAGACAGCATTCATCCATTAAGCATCGATTTCAAATCATTAGATACTAATAAGATTATTATAAACCTTACAAGTATAAATAAGGTAACTGGTTGTTCATCATCTATTTCTAAGACTATATTATTTAAATCAAATTCAATTTATGAACCACAAAGAAGAGTACTATTTGATATGTTAGGAAATATAATTGCAGAATTTGATTGTAATGAGATTCAATTGCGAAATTATTTAGACAATCTAAATATAGCTCAAGCATCCTATATTTTAACGACCAAGGATAGAATAGGTAAAATTGTCAATAAGAAGATAATCTATCAATATTCTAAATAAAACATACTTTAGGTTTATTATCAATAGCTTTCCTTTATCTTTGAGAAAAAAACTAATGAAAAAATAAATTCCTCAAATCATTACCTCTATTGTCATTGTGACTTTAGTAATTGGGACATCTTGCAACAAGTTGAAACCTGACTTTGCAGTTGATTTCTTTTCCAAGACACTTTATATTAAGCTTAAGGCTACAAAGGCATTGGGTTATGGTCAATTAGGGACTGCTCAACCGTTAGCA
>Ga0114962_10000321_pt1 | contig 41726 bp, 28 predicted proteins | sample C_130820_MF_Meta_FD_87017 | JGI IMG/M metagenome (GOLD analysis project Ga0114962, IMG submission 87017) | Freshwater microbial communities from Lake Croche, Canada to study carbon cycling - C_130820_MF_MetaG | ecosystem: Environmental > Aquatic > Freshwater > Lake | place: Lake Croche, Canada...
AAAGAAACCAGAAGCAAAACCAAAAAAATCACCCAAAAAGAAAATTGTTATTTCTCCTATTTTAGATGATAATAATGATATATCACCTCCTAAAAAAGTACCAACAAAGAAACCAGAAGCAAAACCAAAGAAATCACCCAAAAAGAAAGTTGTTATTTCTCCTATTTTAGATGATAAGAATGATATATCACCTCCTAAAAAAGTACCAACAAAGAAACCAGAAGCAAAACCAGAAGCAAAACCAGAAGCAAAACCAGAAGCAAAACCAGAAGAGAAACCAGAAGAGAAACCAAAAAAGATAATACCGGCTTATAATGTTGTAGATGAATATAATTTACAGATGAAAATGATGATGGATAAATTGATTAAAAGTGATGCATTAGATATTGATAATTTAAGAAAATTTTATAGTCCAAAATTTGCACAAATAATTGTAGATATAAATGAATCACCTGGTTCAGTTTTAATATATTCATCATTCAGAACAGTAGAAGGTTTAGGAATATTATCAGAAGTATTAAATCGCCAAGGTTTTAAACAGATATCATTAAAGAAAATAGAGAATGAATATTATTTTACTGAAAGTGATATATTTAATGTTAAATATGATAATAAAAGATATGTTATTTTTGACCAAGATAAAGATAAAACAAAATTATTAATGAATTTATTTAATAATGATTTTAAAAATATCACAAATGAAATGCGTAAAGCATTACCAAAAGATAATGAACAATTATATGGAAAATTGGTTAAAATCTTTTGTATTACTCAAAGTGGTGCGGAGGGTATTTCTCTTAAAAATGTTAGACGTGTATTATTAGTTGAGCCATTTTGGAATAATGTGCGAATTGAACAAGTTATTGGACGTGCAATACGTTCATGTTCTCATGAAGCATTACCAAAAAAAGATAGAACAGTACAAGTATTTAGTTATATTATGAAATTAACAACAAAACAAATTCAGAGTGATTTCAATATTGAAAGAAATGATAAGGGATTATCAACAGATGAACATATATTAGATACAGCAACAAAGAAAAAAATAATAATTGATAAATTTTTAAATATGATGAAAAGTGCATCATTTGATTGTGTAATAAATTCGAAACAAAATAAACCATTAGAAAATACATTTAAATGTTATGCATGGGCATTAGGAGTAAATAAAAATGATTTTTCATATACAACTGATATTAATAGTGATTATAAAATTATGAATCATAGAAAATTGGAAGTTGCGAAGAAAGGTAAAGGAAAAGCCATAATGAAGAATGGAATTAAATATGTTGAAATGGATGGTAAATATTATAATTATTATAGTTATACAAATGCCGGAATATTAATTCAAGAATTTATTTAATGATAATAATAATAATAATATTAATAATAATAGTTAAATGAATTTATGTATTTATAGACAACATAATTCATGTACACAATGTCATTTTATTTCTAGAACTGATAATTATTGCAGCGTACATTCAAATAATTATAATATTATTTATAAGATTATTAATGATGCTATTGGTAGAAATGAAATTAATATAAGAGAAATTTATAAAATCTTTAAATATATTTATAATAATGATACGATATTTACAAAAGAATTTATATTTAAGGCATGTTTAAAAACATTATATTCAAATCTATATTATTTAAAGAGTGTTTTTAATAAATATTTTAAATTAGATAATGATAATAATAATAATGATATAATTAATAAGATATATTTATTAAATTTAAATACATATAATATAGATAAATCGAATAAATATAAAATATTATATCGTTTTTTTATTACAAATATTATTAAGAAACATAAATATAATCCAAATATAATATTAAATAATAATGAAGATCCATTTACATTAGATAATATAAATGAATTGGACAAAAATGAATTATTTATTTATAGTGAAAATAATGAAACTAATTATTTTTTTATTGCAACAGAATTAAAATATTTTATAGATACGAATGGAGAATGGAACCCATATACAAAACAAGAATTATCAGAAACAATAATAAGAAATTTAAATTATTTTATTAAATATTATAAATTAAATAAAAAAAATAAATTAAATAAATATGAATGGACATCTATTCATCAAGCTTTTACAGATGTATCCCAAATTATAGAAAAAATAGGTTTTTATAATGATACAAAATGGCTTTTAAAATTAACATCTAATCAAATTAAAAATATTATTAAAACATTTAAATTAGTATCAAGAGAATATCATGGTAATGAAAATTATTATCTTAATATTACTGATAATAATATTTTCTATGATTTTGCAAGAGAGACAATAAAATTATTTGAAAATGGTAATGATAATTTTGTATTATGTTGTAATTTTATAAAATCAATTGCATTATATAGTGATGATTTTTATAATAATATTCCTGAATGGATGTCAGATATTATCACAATACCATTAAATACAAGAGCTGCAAATATTAATAATATTTTAAATACTATAGATATAATATATTTTATTAATATAATGAATAATGAATAAAAATAATCAAAAAGAAAAACCAGACTTTTTATATGTTATGAAAATTAAAACTGCAATTTACGGTTTTGTCTTATATTTATTATTATCTAATGATATCGCGTTTAAAATATTGAATATGATATTTAATAATAGCATTGTATTATTAAATGACAAAAATGAACCGTCAATATTAGCTCGATTTATAATGGCTTTTATAATTGCTTTCTGTTTATTTATTTTTTAGTTGCACTTTTGCGACCACGAGTTGTTGCTGCTGCTTTTGGTTGTTCTTCTACAACTTCGGCACCTTCACCATCTCCTTCACCATTCTCATCATCACTATTAGCAACTTTAACATCTGATAATTCTTTAGAAACGTCAAGTTCTTCTTCGTCGTCTTCTTCATCATCATTTGCCGCCTTTTCAGTATCACTATCAACAATAAATGTCATTTTATTATTTTGCGCTAATTGAAATTTACCTGAAATAACTTTCCATGTGCAGCCATATTTTCCACCAGCCATCCAAATTCCAGTTAATTCAATAATTAATTGTGTTTTGCCTCCTTTGAGTTTAGCAATAATATCAGTGAATGCAATATCATTATTATCCATATCAAATGCATCGAAATTGAATTTATCATTAACTCCATCATATGGCACTTTAACTCTCAATGTTGGGGGATATTTTCCAACAACTTTACCAGTTTTGGGATCTTTATCTAATTTAATCATTGGTGAAAACATACGCGCAACAAATGCTTTATTTCCATCATAATCATCTTTAAACCACGGTTCGCGATTTTCAAATGCTTTATCAATAATTTCTGTTTCAATTTCACGCATTTTATCAAGAAAAGTTTGAATTTTAGGATTTTCATCAGAACCTTTGAATGATAAAGTTAAATCATATTTCTTATCAGCAATTTTCTTAACTTCCTGACTTTTAGTTTTATCTTCAAATCCTTCACCAATACCATAAGGCATATGCATAACAGGAGTTTGAATTCTCAATTTTTGTGTTCCATAATTAACATAAATACTTTTTGATCCAGATGCTAATGTTCTAACTTCTGAATATCTAAGTTTTGATACATCAACATTTTTGGGTAAAATTGGGAAACTCATTTTAATTTATATTTCTTTTGTGAATAATCTTTAAATAAAAATAATCATTTTTTATTTTTTCTTAAGTATATAAAAAAATGATTATATCTTTAAACATCTATATAATCCATAATAATAAATAATGTCTACTTTAAATACTAATAATAAACACGAAATACGCATTAAATTTAGAGAATTACTTATAAATGATATTCATTTATCAGAAATAGAGGCAAGTGATCTTGAAATAGGTGTGTTTAATTCAACTATTGATTATGCTAATTCTTTAAAAATACCATTATCATGGGCAAGTGATTTATTTATAGATAGTTATATTAATATTTCTAGATCAATTTATTCAAATTTAGATAAATCATCTTATATTAAAAATGAATTATTATTAGAAAGATTAAAAAATGGTGAATTCTTACCACATAAACTTCCATATATGTCATGTGAAGACATGTTTCCAGAAAGATGGAAAACTATTATTGAAAAACAAAAACTTAAATTTAAAGCAGCATATGAAATTAAACAAGTATCTATGACAGATACAATTAAATGCGGTAAATGTAAAAATAATAAAATTTCATATTATGAATTACAAACAAGAAGTGGTGATGAAGCTATCACACAATTCTATAATTGTATTATTTGTGGTCATAAATGGAAAAATTAAATTTATATTGTAAGTAAATATTAAATAATGATTAATAAAATATTTGCTATTTTTATTTTACTATTTATTATAATCATTTTTGTGATTTATTTTAAATTTTTTGATAATAATAATAATAATGATAATAATGATAATGATAATAATAATGAGATAAATAAAATATATGTTATTAATTTAAAAAATAGACCTGAACGATTAAATGCATTTAAAAAAAATTATAAATTAAATCGTGATATAATTGTTTATGATGCTATTGATGGTAATAAATTAGATAGTAAATATATTGATAGTATAATTGGTATAGAAGGTAAAAAAACAATAGATAATTATTATAAATATAAAATAATACGTAAAAATCATTATGAATTACCATCATATGGTGCAATTGGATGTTATTTATCACATGTGAATTTATGGAAAGAAATAATAAAAAATAATATTAAAAATGTAATTATATTTGAAGATGATGCAAATGTTTCAAATATAGATTATAATAATTTAATTAAAAGATTAAATTTATTACCTAATAAATGGGACATTTATTTATTAAATAATCCTAAATATTGTTATGAAAAAATAAAAGTAGAAAATAAACATAATTTATATAAAGTTAAACGTTTCTTTCAAACACATGCGTATATTATCAATATAAATGCATGTAAAAAAATAATTGATTCAGGATTTTTATTTCCAATTAATCAACAAATAGATAGTTTTTTATCAGAATTAGCAATTCTAAATAAACTTAATATTTATATTCATGATAAATTATCTTATTATGATACTATTTCACAACAAACAGATATTCAAATAAATACAGCTCATGAATTATCTTATGAACGTTTTGAACTTATATAAACTTTTAATTATATTTAAGTGTTAATAATTATGGAAGGTCTAGCAAATCTAGGTTCAACATGTGCAATAAATAGTCTTATTCAAATTTTATTTAGATTAAATAGATTTAAGGAGATTATTTTAAATAGTGATACAAAAGAAGGGACAATAACATATGAATTAAAAGATTTATTTAAAAGTTTAAGTAATAATCAGTCAGTTAGTCCTAATAGATTTATAAATAATTTTTATATAATTTTTAAAGATATTTTTAATAGATTTGAACAAATTGATATATGTGAATTATATATTTTTATTATTCAAAAAATACATGATGAAACTTGTATTGAAGTTATTCTTAATAAATCATATAATAATATTTATGAAGAACATAATTATAAAATTGCTTGTCATAATAATTTTAAAAATAGTCAAATATATGATTTATTTCAAGGTTCATTTATGAATACAATTGAATGTATTGGATGTGGTTATATTAATAAAACTTTTGAACCTTTTATATATATAGCTTTAGATATTACCGAAAATTTATTTATATCTGATTTATTATCAAAACATTTTACAAGTGAAACAAGATTAAAAGATAATTGGAAATGTGATAAATGTAATAATAACTGTAATTATAATAAATCATCTATTATATGGAAATATCCTCCTATTTTATTTATTTCTTTAAATCGATTTAAAGAAACAATAAGAAAAAATTTAGAAATAGTTAATATTAATAAACAATTAATATGTCAAAAAACTTATAATTTACATGGAATTGGTTTTCATCATGGAATGTTAGAAGGAGGACATTATAATGCAATTTGTAAAAATGATAATAATTTTTATTATTATGATGATAGTAGTGTTGGAATAATTAACGATTTAGACTCTCTTCTAAAATCTAATAATAGTTATTTAATTTGTTATCAATCTTAATTATTATTTTTAATCTTATTATAATAATATAATGGATGAATATAGAACTTATCTTAACAAATTTAATTATGATGAAATTAATAATAATATAGCTAATATAACTAAAAAATTAAATGATATTGAGAGTAATAAACATATAATACGAGGTTTAATATTAGTATTATTAAATAATTTTAATAATTATTTAAATAAAATTAATATTAATAATAAAAATGATAATGAAAATCTTATGATAGAATTACTACAACTATGTATAAATTTATATATAAATCTTAGAGATAAAGCGTCAGATCCTGTTACTACTATTAATAATATTAATGAATTAATACCAAATAATAAAATATCTAAAATATTAGAAAATGTAATAAAATGCTTTCATAATATTTATATAAATCATATAGAAATATTTTTATCAAATTCAGTTCTTATATATTATTTTGCTTATTTAATTTATAAATGTATATTAATATATTATACATATATTATTTATATAAAACATATAGCAAGAGTTTTTATACTTAAAGTAAAGAATATGGAAGAATCAGCAGAATTACAAAAAGTAGAAGAATCAGCAGAATTACAAAAATTAGAAGAACCAGAAAAAGTAGTATTTGATGATATATCAAATTCTATATTAGGTAGGTTTACATGTAACTATCCAATAACTAAATTAGAATGTATGAAGATTGAAATGATTTATAACAAAATAATTAATCACTTTAATATAGATATATTAGGTGAAAGAAAAAAAATATTAAATACTATATCAATTAATTATATTTTTCATAAAATAGAACATATATTAGATGTTTTTGAAATAGTTGATGATGCTAAAAAAATATTTATAGAAAGTGGAGTTTTAAAAGATACTTATATAGATATTAAGAGTGGCTTAATTTCAGATGATTATATAAAAAATAAAGAAATAGAAAAATACAAAATAAATATATATAAATATATTATAAAAAATTATAGTATATTAAAATTAGTAAATGATAAAGTAACTAATGATTATATTACTATTCCACAATATACCGGTATATGTTGGTTTGCATCAATGTTAACAGGTATGTGCTATAGTGACCTTAGTAAAAAATTAATAAATTCTAAAATAGAATCTTCTATTCCTTCATATAAAAATAATTCAGATGAATTATTTATTAATATTGTTAAAAATATTTTAGAAGTTTCAAATAATTTTTTAAGATATAGTGAAGATTTAAGTACACATTGTGATTTATTTAAATTTTTTAAATATGAATTAACTAGCTATCTAATGACAAGATTAAATGAAGTTAAAATAAAAAAAAACATAAATGGTAAATATACTGAGCAAGATTTAATATTTGGAGACAATGATTATTATTATATTAATAATCTCAATATTATATTAAAAGAAAGCAAAAAAAAAGAATTAATAGGGGAAATTGAAGAAATTGAAAAAACTGATATAATGGGAATCACAACAAATGGGATATATATATTAGAGTCATTATATAATATTTTAGGAATTGAACCTTTATTTATTATTTCAAATAATGGATCTGCTTATAAAAAAAATATATATGATATAGATAAAATTCCTGAAATTATAATTTTAAATACTACATCAGATAATGAAATTTCTGATTTAATAGAAGAAATAGATATATCTTCAGATATAAAATATAATACTAATGATGGATTTACTTATAAAGGTTATAAATATAAACTTGATTACATGCTATATTTAACTAACTCAAAAGATAATGTATGTACAAAAGAAGGTTGTGGACATTGTGTATCTTCTATACATTATAAAAATGAACAATATTATTATGATTCAGGTCATGCAAGAAAAACACTTAATGAACGAGGTGAATGTAATGATTTTATTAGAATACCATGTTCATTAATTAGACAAGATTGGATTAAACCATCTGATGGTACTGATGATAAAAAACATTTTTATATGAACGAATGTTTTTATAGAGAGGCTGATATAACATTAAATCATATAAACATTGAATATAAATTTGATAGTGAAAGTAGTTCTTTATTTTCTAAAGAAGATAATATTATTTCTGTTTATGTTAAAGTTCCAGAAGGAGAAGTTCCAAATGGAGAAGTTCCAGAAGGAGAAGTTGCTGCTACATCTGGAGGTGGAAATAATACATATAAATCAACCCATAAAAAAGTTAATATAATGAATAAAAATAAAACTATTATTGAAAGAATAGTTTATATTGATAAAAATAAAAATAAATTTATTAAATTTAATAAAAAATATGAATCATTATCAACTTTTAAATATAATAGAAAAAATAAATATTATTTTATTTAAATTCATCTATTTTTAATAAATGTCTATTATCTATCAAAAATGGTATTTTTTCTCTAATGTCTTCTATTATTTTTATTTTTGATTGATTTATATTAACATCACACATTTTAGCCATTTTTATATAAAATTCTATTGAACTTAATTTTAATGGATCAACACCATTATAATTCATTTCATAAGGATAACATAAAAACGGGATTTTAGTCATATCTGGTTTTTCATCAGTATATATAGAAATATTAGGTAATAAATAATTTTCTTTAAAATATTTATGTAGAGAATTATCATCATTATTAATTACAGACGATGAAATATCATATGTAATTATTACAGAACATAAATATTTCATAGGTATTGGATCATGAAATATAACCTCATTCATAAAATTTGATTTTTTATTTTTAATAATATCAATTGCTTTATCTAAATTCCATGGATAATATGTATTTTCTTCATTTATATGTCCATTATAATCCTGTAAATTAATATGATAATTTTGCTGTTCTAATAATTTTTTTGAAAATATTAACATATATTTAGAATAATATAATTTTTCCTTTAATAAATTATATTTAGTTATTAATGAAAAATATACACCTGGATATTGATATATATCCATTGCAGATGGATTTAATGCATCCCAAGTTTCATATTTATTATTAGGTGTGCAATGAACTAAATATAATATATCATCCATATTATTTATAAAAAATGATTATATTTATATCAATTTTTAATATTTAAGTATGTTTATTAGATATTTAATTCTTATCTCATTAATATCATTTATTAATAGTGATTTAAGGAATGATAAAAATATTTATTATGATGAAAATTACAATGAATTACATATGAATACAAAAGATTATTATGATTATTTATATAATAAATATTTAGAATTTGATAATAATAATAATACATATAATAAATATAATTTTAATATGAAAAATAAATATAATTTTAATATGAAAAATAAATATAATTTTAATAATTTTGAATTTGAACATAGTTTAATTGCAACTAATGAAAAAGATTATAATAATCATAAATTATTATATAATCTAAACAAAAATTATTATGTTAATATTAATAATTTAATGACTAATTATTATAATAATATATGCAATTCACATAAAAATTTATGTGGTAATAATGATGATAAATTATATTATTATCCATATTTTAATGCATATAATGTTAATGTATTTAATTATATTTTTAATAGAGTTTATAAATCATTCGTAAATTTTGATATTGAAGAAATGATTCAAAATGTTCCTAATATGACAGATTATATTTAAAGAAAACTTTAAATAATCCTTAAATATATTTAATATTATCTTTATAAATATTAAATGACTAGTGGTTATTCATTTCAGCATAGTAAATTTATACAAACTGAAAGTTATGTATTTTTGCAAAATTATATTACTATATTAGGACAAGAGACATATAAAAATAGATTAGACAATTTAGATATACATATTCGTAAATATACTGAATATTTACAAAATATAAATATTAATAAAGATTATGAAATTATTGTTGATATACTTAAATTGAAAATGCAAAATGATTCATATTTAGAGCAATTTAAATTAGATTTATTAGGATATATTTATACTTATTTGGATTTAATTATTAAAATAATAGAAAGTATAGATATAAATGAAATTGATTCAATAAATAATAAATTATATATGATTATTAAATATAAAATTATTTATGTTATTTATAAAACAATTATTATTTTATATTCATATTATTATTATTTAGATTTTATAAATAAAACACCTAAAGCTATTTTAGTAAATTTTTTTGTATATGGTCAAGATACTAACACTATAATGAATAATTTTTTTGCATATTTAATATCTATAATTACTAGAAATTCTTCAATTACCGTAGTAAATTATGATTATAGAGATGCTGCAACTAAAAATAAATTTTTTAGTTTTGTTATTAATTATTTTCATATTAATATTTTAAATAATCCATCTCAAAATATAATATCAAAAAATCATATTATAGAATCATATAACAATATTAAAGATAAAATATCTTCTATATCTTCAAAACAAGTTGCACAATATAATTTTCAAGATATTTTATATATGTTAATATATAAATTATATTATTATGATGTTACAACATCAATATTAGCAAATTATATAAAAAATTTATATATAACATTACCTCAATATCTTGGAAATTGTTGGTTTATATCTATGTTAACATGTATGAGTTTTAGTGATTTAAGCAAACAATTATTAATATCAAAAATTAGATATATATATGATAATAATTTATATGATATTATTCATCCTAATGATAAAATTTTATTTGATAATATTAATGAAATTATTACTAAAATAACACGAGATCATAGAGTATATAAAGAGATTAAACATGATGATTGTACAGATTTAGTGTTATTTAAAAAGAATTTTAATTTTATGACATATATATATGCTAAATATAATGAATTCAAAAGTATGTATCCATATGATATAGATGAAACAATAATATTAAATAATTCAGGTTCTGAGTTATATCATTATTATTATATGGCTTTTAAATATAATAATCAAATTATAACTGAAAAAGGATTAAATTGTGGTAATGTTCCAAATCCAGTAGGATTACAAGCAATTGGATTAACTATAATAACAACAATGTATAAAATATTTAATGTTAAAATATTATTTATTTATAATTATAAAAATATTCATTATTTTATACAAAATACAAATAATGATACAGATCCAGATATAATATTTATTCAATTATATCATATGGAATATTATTATCAACAAATGTCATCTAATATAAAAAATTTTTTTACTCTTATTCGTGATTTTAGTCAATTAATTAAACAAATAAATAATTCTACTATAAGTTTTAATGGTAATATTTATAAATTAGATTATATTATAAATAAAACAGAAGATGATACTACATGTACAAATTGTGGACATATTATATCTGGTATTCATTATAAAAATCATGAATATTATCACGATTCAGATACTATTATGACTTTTTTAGATTGTTCTGGAGAACAAGTAAGAATACCATGTTCATTAATTAAACATAAATGGACAGATAAAATTAATAGCAGATATTGTATTAAATCATGTTTTCATAATCTTTCAAAAATAGAAGATCAAAAAATAGATTCTCAACAAATAATTGAAGATGCATTATGTTTTAATAATGAAAATGACATTTTATTTGCTTATGTAAAACAACCATCAAGACAATCAAGACAATCAAGACAATCAAGACAATCAAGACAAACGAGACAAACGATAACATCAAGAGCACGTTAATTTTAAGTTATTGATAATAACTTCTGAAATATTATTTTTATTAGTTGTAATAATCTTATTATCATTATGACATTTATTTTTGCATTTTTTCATTTTTCTTCTTGTGTTCTCTTTCTCATCATTACAATAATGACAAGAAATAAGCACATTATCTCTATTATGTGGTAATGTTATATTTATCTTAGTTAATGTCATTTGATATAAACATTCCGAAAACCAATTAGAAGTTAATATCATATCATTACATATATAACATTTAAATTTTTGTTTTCTTAATAATTCTTTAATATCATTAAAATTAATATTACAATATTTATCTATTTTTTTACATTCATTTATTTTCTTATTTATAACTATTTCTAAATTTGGATTTTCACATTTATTACAAGTATATATTTTTGATTTTTCATCATAATAACTACACAATTCACATATACTATTTAAACATTTATAACATTCATATTTCTTTAAATCTAAATAATTTAAAGAATTACAAGATGGACAATGATTATCATCATATATATTAATTTTAGTTGTTTTATTATCATAAAAGAATGTTGCACCAATTATTATTTTATTTTCATTGAATAAATTATAATAATCTGTTTTATTATGAATATGTTTTTTATAAATTAATTCATCTAATCTATTTGTCATATAACAATTCTCAATTAAATTTTTAGATATTCCTTTAAATATTATTAAACTTTCATATACACCATAAATTATTTCATTATTTGCTATATTTATTTGATTTCCAAAATAATCATTTAAAACAGATTTATCTAATATAGCCAAATAGCCATTATTAATATTATCATATAACAAATCAATGCTTTTATTCATTATTTTTTAACAATATAATAATCCTGATATATTTTCGGTATAATCATCATTTTTAATTATATTTTCAAATGAACCTATTTTTTTTCTATTTTTAATATTAAGGTCATCGTATTCATACCATATACCCTTACATTCATATAAACATGTATAATGTCCAACTTCTTTCATTCCACGATGTATTATAATTGAATTTAAATATAAATTATGTTTATTTTCTTTTAATTTTAGTTTTAATGAAGGTATTATACGTGTTAATATTTTTTCAGATAATAATATTCGATTAAATAATATAAATAAAAATGGTGCTGCTAAACATTCAATTGTTTTTGTAAATATCTGAATTTCTCCATATTCATTTTCAGACTCAAATGTTCTCTTATATTTAGGATAAAAATCTTTAATATATATCTTATCTGTTACTAATAATTCATCTAATGAAAATAAATCAACAAAATATTTATATTCAATACGGTCATTAAGTTTATATTTTAATGTATTTGGTATATCAAATATTACTGGTAAAAATGTTAAAATATCTGCATAATCATTTTGTGTTTGTGTCCATTCAATTGTATCATATGTTTTATTAACATATTTTTTATAATTTTTATAATATTGTTGTAATAATAATCTAAAATTTCTACATTCTTTTTTTTCTGATTGTTCTTTTTGTGATGATATTATTTCATATATTGATAATAATTCATTTCTAATTTTATTTCCAATATCTAATAATTTCGGATATTTTGTATAAGTTTTTAATGGTGTTTCTAATATCGTTTTTTTAATATTTTCATTATTTGTATTAAATAATGAAACTAATAAACTATCTATATAACAACTATTATTTCCATCATAATATAAATAAATATTATTACAATCTCTATTAAATATCTTCCTTAATTCATCAATCTTATATATATTTAAATTAACATAATATGGATATTGTTCCTTTATTTTTTTAATCATTCCTTCTTTCGTCATTTTAATCATTCCTTCTTTCGTCATTTTAATTTCTTTTAAATATTTATAAAAATGTTTTAATTGTTTATATTTTTCTTTATCTTCTGTTATTAAAAGTTCTTCTTTTATTAATTTAATATAATATTTTAATGGTTTTGATGATACTTTTTGTATTATTTGTTTCGCATTTATTTTATTTTTTTTATTAGTTGTCTTTATATATATTAATGTTTTATAACCATTTTTATGAATAATATCCCAATCATATTTCATAAATTTACTTTTATTATCATTATTAATTTTATAGATATATTTTTGATTATTATATGTAATACCTGTCATTATTCCTGAGTCATTTTCAAATATACATGAATCTAATTTATAATTATCATTATTAAATATTATTTCATTATTATATTCTGATAATCCAGATGATTTAATATTATAATTTTTAAAATTTAATTTTGATTCTAATTGAGGTATATATTTACATATTAATTTAATATTAATAGCATAAGATGAGTTTTCATAATCACCAGTCCATAAATTTATTATTATATAATCTGGATTATTTTCAGGTAATATATCAAATTCATTATAACTTAAATTTTCATTCAAATTTAAATAAAAATTATCTTTATAATAATCAAATGTTATATATGACATCTTTAATTTTTTGATAAATTTTGGCAAAAATAAATAGTATTTTAACATTTTTTTATTTAATTTAAATTCACCTAAAATATCATTATAATTGGCAGTTGTTAATTTGAAATTATTATTAATGATTTTTAATAATGAATTATTTAATACTAATTTTTTTTTAGAATTATCACTATATAATATAGATGTTAATATTATATTTATCCAATTATTTTTTTTATATTTAATTATCATTCTATTTTATTATATTTTTTTAAAAATTATTTTTTCTTTAGTTTTTCTAATTCCTTTTTCTCTTTATTTATTTTTTCTTTAATTTCTTTAATTATATTCTTATATTCTTGTATTCGTGTTTTAAAATTATTTATTGTTATTTTAATTTCATTTCTCTTTTTTCGCATTTGCTTTTTCTCTTCTTTTTCTGAATTAATAGAAGAAGAAGCTTTTGATTTTAATTCTTGTTTTACATAAATTAATGTTCTTATTCCTCTTCCAAAATAATAAAGATTATATTCTTCCTTAGACATAGTTTTTATATCTTTTGAACATAATGATTTACTCAAACTTAATTTTTTTTTACTGTTTTTTTGGTCCCAGTCATATTCCATATATTCACATGGTAATGTTTTATCAGCATTTAAATAAATTAAATTATATTCTGTATAATCTATAACTCTGGCTTGTGCATTATATGCATATTTAACATCTTTCTCACTTGTTAATCCAACCATTCCATATCTATTTCCACTGGTAATTTCAGAATTATCACTCATTGTTTTATAATCATCTAAAAGAATTGAATCAAGTTTATATTTATATTTATTATAAACAATTTCATCTTTTAATTCCTTAATTCCTTCGTATTTAATTGATTTATATGAATCTAAATTTAATTTTTCATCTACATTTTCTTTAGATAAAATTAAATTTAAAAATTGTATATATGCAGCATTATGAGTTTCTGGGTTCCATACATTAACAGAAATATAATTCGGATGTGGATTTTCTTCTATTAAAATATTATATGCTTTTTCTGCATATTTATTATTACTTTGTTGATATACATCATATACAATTCTATTATTTTCAATATATAAATTTAAATTTGTACGCACACCAAAATATAAATTATCTTTATAATAATCTAATGCTAAATATGTCGTTTTGATATATCTAAAAAAATGTATTATAAATAACCATGAATACCATGAATATTTATATATATATACTATTAATCCAGGATTAAGACCTAATGATGTAAATAATACTTCTGTTGGTTTTAATTTATTAAAATTATTAAAATCTATTTTTAAAGTTTTATCTTTTTTTAATAATTGATTTAATAATTGTCCAAATGGTTCTTTTCTACTTGATAATAATTTTGTTTTTATTAATAATTTACGTGAATATTTACTATATAATATAGACATTATTATAGCATTTAACCATGCCGTATTTAAATATTGTGGTATTTTTACAATATCATCGGACATTATACTATTATTTAATAAATATTTTTTTTATTTTATCATTAAATTTAGCATATATTGATATTGCTGCTAATAATCTATAAAATTGTTTAATATCTATACTTTCAATATTATATTTTTTATTAAATATTTTCATTACATCATAAATATCACCCATATATTTTTCAATTATATATAAATTCATCACTTTATTATTTTTTTCAAAATATTGAAATATAAATTCTATTATTATTTTATCACTCGGTTTTTTAGAAGATGATTTAAATTTTTCTTTTATTGCATCTAATAATTCATCCTCCTTAAATTTAATATATTGATATGGCAACATATTATGTTTATTACATCTCTCATAATCCTTCTGTTGTCTCTTGCATTTCATTTGAATATCTTTTAATATCTCGATTTGCTTTTTTAATTCCACATTTTCTAATTTTAATAATTCTGTTTCTCTATCATCTTTTTTATTTTTACTACTACTTCTACTTTTAACATCTTTATCTAATTTTGATTTTATTTCTTTTAATAATAATAAATGTTCTTTATGAATTTTAATGTCGTTTTCATTTTGTTTAAGTATTATTTGTTCATTAAATGAACGCAATAAATCCTGAACTCCTAATATTATTTTCTCATTATCTTTATGAGAAAAATTAAATAATTCTTGTTGCATATCTGCCAATAATTTTTTATTATCTATGTTTCCTGTTTCTGATAATTTCTTCTGAATTTCCCCCAATAATTGTAATTGTTGATTTAAAGAACTTATTTCAGATTGTAATGTAATATTATCTTTGCTACTACTTGAACTACTCTTTTTGATTTCTTTGATTTCTTTGATTTCTTTGATTTCTTTGATTTTTTCTAATAAATCTTTTTGCATAGTATCTAATTTTAAATTTAAATCTTGAACTATTTTTGTATGATCTGTTTTTGATGCTTCTGATAATTGTTTTTGAATATCTCCCATTAATTGTAATTGTTTCTTTAAATCATCAATTTCAGGTTGAATAGTTATATTATCTTTACTTCTACTTCTTGCAACTGCTTTTTGTTCTTGAATTTTAGATAATAATGTTTGTTGCAATGCATCCATTTTTGCATTTAAATCATCAATTAATTTCTTATTATCTTCTTTTGTCATTTTTGCTATTGCTTCTTGAATTATTTTTGTATAATCTTCTTTTGGCATTTTTGCTATTGCTTCTTGAATTATTTTTGTATAATCTTCTTTTGGCATTTTTGCTATTGCATCTAATATTTGAGTTAATTTTGCATCTGTTGGTGTTAATAAACTTTCTATTTTTTTTAATTTTGTATCATTAGGTAATTTAGAAATAGTATCTAATATTTGGTCTATTTTTGCATCTGTTGGTGTTAATAAATTATTTAATTCTTTAAATTGGTCTACATTAGGTAATTTAGAGATTGCATCTAAAATCTGATTTATTCTTTTATTATCTGGTAAATCTTTTATTTCATCTTTTAATAATGATATTGTATTTTGTCTAGATAATAAATTTATTATAAAATTTATATATTTATTTAAATATATAATAATATTATCATAAATTATTAAATAATCATTTTCACCTTTAGTTTTAGCACCCTGTTTTGAATTAATTTTTTGATTTTTTTTAATATTACTATCAATTTCTTCTTGAATTTCATATATTTTTTTAATCCAGTCTTCAAATTTATCTATTTTAAATTCTATTTGATAAGTTTTTAATAGTTGTTCATATTCAGTTATTAATTTGATTAATTTATTAAATTCAATTTTATTTTTATTAGCACTTGTTATTATTTTTCCAATTTCTACAATATCTTCTTCATAAATTTTTCCATAATAGTCACGTAAGTCTTTAAGGTTTTTATTTTTTTTATCTATATCTTTTTCTAATTCTTCTAATCTATTAAATTTTTCTTGTTTTTCTTCTTCTTCTTCTTCTTTTGCTTTTCTTTCAGCTTTTTTTCTTGCTTCTTCTATTTTTTGTTCAGCTTTTTGTTGAGCTTCTTTTGCTTTTTTCTCATTATCAATATCTGATAATTTTTTACCTTTAACATAAATTAAAGTATAACAACTTTCTGAATTAAAAGTTTTTATATCATTTCTTATTGTACTATCAACTCTACCTTTAAATAATTCACATGGTACAAATGAATAAATTTTAAATTCTTCATTAAACGATTTTAATTTATGTAATTGTATACAATTTTGATTAGATATATATGCATATTTTTTAGAATCATAATTTAAACAGGTTACTAATTGAGAATTATCTTTATCATTATCATTTGAAATTATACATGAATCTAAATTATAATAATATCCATTATAAACAATAATTTCTTCTATATTATCTGTTATATTTAAATCATCTTTATTATTTTTATAAATAGATGATAATCTATATTTATTATCAATCCCATCATCATCATCATATTGATCCATTTTAGCAATTGTATCCAATATTTTTGGTTTATTTATATTATTCCATTTATTTATTAAAATATAATTACATGCATTACTATATTTAATACGTTGGTCTCTTTGTTTTACATCTTTTAATTTAAATTTAAATTCTTCAATTTTCTGTTTATTAAATCCAAATATACCATTCTCATATCTTGTTTCTTTTACATAATCAACCATATCATTTAAACCAATATAATTCTTACCATTATATCTTTCGATTGATATACATGATGTTGATTTAATAAATTCTAAAAATTTAGGTAAAAAAAATGCAGTTAATTGTTTTTCATGCTTTAATAAATAATCATATAAATCAGTATTTATATTTAAATCAGATATTATAGTTTCTTCATTTTGAGAATTTATATAACTTAAATTATTATCATCTGATACATTAATTAAATGATTAGAATTTGTTGCAATTCTTATACATTCATCTAAATTTGTTTTAGTGTCAGCTGTAAAATCAAAAATTTCTTTTAATCTTTGTAATATATCATCATTTTTATATATTAATTCTCTTGAATATTTACTATATAGAATAGCTGCAATATAATTATTAAACCATAAATAATTTTTATTACTAGATAATTCAGGTATAGTTAAACTTAAAGAATTCATATTAATATCTAATTATTATTTTTATTTTATTTTATGTAAAGTTAAAAATGATACTGTTCCATTAATTAATAATTTATGATGAAAATCTTTGATTGTTCCTCTTTTCTCTTTTAAAAATTTATCTCTCATTTTTATAATTTCATGTTTTCCTATTAAATAACATAATGCTTGTGTTGGCATACATATATATCTTTCTATTTCATTTAAAATATCATTTCTTCTATGTGGTAAATATTTATTCATATAATTTAATGCCTTTTCATGTGTCCAACCATAATAATTAATACCTGTTTCAACAACCAAACGCAATTTTCTTAAAATTGAATAATCATCACTATCATCATAATTTTCACTATAAATTTCCATATAATGTGCGAAACCTTCAATTAAAGTATTATTATTATAACCATATATTTGATAATATTCTAATTTATAATATTTCATAAATCTATAATGATATTGATGCATACATTCATGCATTAATAATGAATATAATGATTGTTTATCTATTTCTCTATAAAATGATAAATTAATATAAACTATATCATCACTTGGCATATAATAAGCCAATGATGTTGTTTTTTCTAATTCTTTTGCAACTTTTTTTAATGTAAATGGTTTATCTGGTTTATAATGAAAATATTTTTCTATAATATTATCATAAATATATAAGGCTAACTTTTGACAATCCTTAAATAACTTTTCTTTAGATGTGTATAATTCTTTAGTTTTAGGTTTTTTAATTGTTTTAACTAATGATAAACCTAAATTATGAATTTCTTCAGGTTTTTTTGATAATCCACCTAATGTATTTTTAAGTAAAATTTTATAAATCTTTTTTCCATTAGGTAAATGACATAAACCAATTGTTTTTCTACATTTATTTAAATAATTATTTTTAATAAAATCATATAATTCTTTATTATAATCTTTTATCTGTTCCATAAATTTAATACAAATGATATAAGGGATAGTAATTTTAAGATTTAAAGCTTCTTTCAATCGTTCAATAATAGTTTTGATATATTTATTAAAATCAGCAATTCTTATTTTTTTATATTTCTTATGTTCTTTTGAATTATTTTCATAATAAAAATTAATAATTGTATTATCATATGGACAAATTATATTATAAAGATACATTTTATATTCAAATAAATATTTAATATAATCTATTTCTAATTTTAATTCTATATCATCCGAATGTGTATATTTTAAACTTAATTTATATAATTTAAATAAATAATCATCACTAATATCATTTGTTACATGAGAACACGAATATTTATCCCTATTACCAAGTTCATAACTTAAAGATGGATTAATTATAATTAAATCATCAAAATATTTTTTATATTTGCTCATTTCTATAAACAATTATTATTATAATTATTTATTAATAATAGAATGAGAAAAATTATTTCAATTATAGTAATATTAATATTAATATTTTTTTTACTATTATTAATTCAATCCAGTTTTGTAAAAGAAACTTTTATTACTCAAAAAGATTTAGATGATATTAAAAATTATTCAGGTAGATTAACACTTGAAAGTTATGAAACTATTGATATTCCCATTTCTGATAGTTTAATCCCATATAATCCAAAAACAAAAGTTGAATTATCTGAATATGAAGTTATCGAATTAACTAAATCTATTTTAGAACGCCCTCCAACTATTCAAGAAATGAAAAAATTTTCATATTATACATCTAATGATTTGAAAGAATATTTATATAATTTACCTGAATATGATAAATTAATAAAAACTCAAGATAATCATGTTAATAATGGTATTGAAGGTGCAATTGCTAAGAAAAATATTATTAATCGTATTATGATTATATATTCAACTATCACAAAAAAAGATTTACCAATAAAAATGATGACACCATTAAGAGATTGTTTTATTCATTTACAATTAAATGAATATTTATTTACAGCTATGTTAGAATCATTTAATTATTCTAAATTTGAAGTTGATGTATTATCTGCATATGTTTTAACCAAGAAAGTTTTATTATATTTATTTGATAAACATTTTAATGTTTTAGAATTAAAATTAGTTGCCCAAGATAAAATTAATTCAATTAATAATAAAACTATTGATTTTTCAAAAGAACTCGAATCAATTAAACAAGATATTTTAAGTATCGCTGATAATGATTTAGTTGATACTATTAAAAAATCATTTCCAAATGTTTTTAATGAAATCCTCAAATCAACATTAAAAGATGTTCCAGTTGATACAGCAACTATGACAAAAATTAAAACTACTCCAAATAAAACAGATATTGATTTATTAAATCAATATTTAACTAGTATTGAAAAATATGATAATAAAATAGAAAAATTTATTCCAGAAGAAAAAAAAGAAATTAAAAAAGAAGATATTAAAGAAAAATTAACACTTAATACTAATACTAATAAAGCACTTGCAGCATTTCCTGAAAATTCTGAATTATATGTTAGAGTATATGATCCAGTTAAACGCAATACTACTTATACTAATATTCGGGATGGATATAAACCTCCAATATGTACAACATTAGGACAAGATACATTAACACAACCTGTTTTTACTCAATCAAAATTATTATTTCAAGGTACTGATTTAAATGATGCATTTGAAAAATCACAAATAGGCAGTATAATGCCAAAATTTATTTTTAAAGAATATAATGATATTAAAATTAATTAATTATTACAATTATATCTCATAACAACATTCATTGTATATAATTCTTGTGTTAATAATTTAAATGCATATGGTATTCTAATCTGAACAATATTTGTTGCATTTTTACAATGATTACATTTATAAATATTTTTATCTGGATTAACATTTGCAATCATTCCACATTCCTTACATATAAATACTCTATAATTATCTGCACAATCTAACATCTTTTCTTTTAAAAATGATGCTGTTCCATGACCTATGAAACAATCCCTCTCCATTTCTCCAAGTCGTAATCCACCACCTCTTGCTCTACCTTCTGAACATTGTCTAGTAAGCATAACAATTGGACCATTACTACCACGAGAATGAATTTTATCAGCAACCATATGTTTCAATCTTTGATAATATGTTGGACCAATGAATATTTCCGTTTTAATTTGTTCTCCTGTTCTTCCATTATACATTATCTCATTTCCATATTTCTCTAATCCTGTTTTTTCTAATAATGATGCAATATTCTCAACACCACAACTATTAAATGGTGTCGCATCTCCCTCTGCTCCTAAATAACAACTAACTTTACCCATAATACATTCCATTAATTGTGCCATTGTCATTCTTGATGGTATAGCATGAGGATTAATAATAATATCAGGTACAATTCCATCTTTCGTAAAAGGCATATCCTGATGTTCATATATCATTCCAATACTACCCTTTTGCGCAGAACGTGATGCTACTTTATCACCTACTTCTGGTTTTCTATTTTTTCTAATTCTGATTTTACAGAATTTATATCCATCACTATTTGTTCCAATATAATTATAATCAATATATCCATCATCATTTGCTTTCATAGCTGTTGAATTATCTTGATATGTATTTTTACCATTAATTTTACGTGGCATAACTTTACCAACTAATATATCATTTCCATCTATATATGTATTCTTTGGTACAAATCCATCAGCATCTAATTTCGAATATGAAAATGAAGGTTTAATTGTTGTCATTTCAATTGGATTTGTGAATATTTCTTCTTCACCTGAACTATGATTTTTAGCACATTGATCTCTAAATGCTTTATAATATGTACTTGTAAATAATCCTCTATCTAATGCTGATTTATTAATCATAACACTATCCTCTTGATTAAATCCTGAATGTGTCATAATTGCAACAATTGCATTAACTCCAGATGGCAATTCATTACTATTTGTATATTTTGATAATTTTGTTGATACAATTGGTTTCTGTGGATAATTAATCACATGTGCCATTGTATCAATTCTATTTGTAAAATTACTTGCAAATATTCCTAATGCCTGTTTTCCCATAGCACAATTACTAACAGCAAAGCCATCTTTGCCACCAATAAAACTATGGTCAGAACTTGCAATTTCTAAATCAGCAATCATATTATTATTATTAGTAATTTTGCGATAAAATTGAATAAATAATAAATTACCTTTAAAAGATATTAAATCAGAAAATTCTTCAAATGTTTTTATTTCTAAATTTTGTTTATATGTATATGTTTTATATAAATCATATTCATTAATTTTTGCATATTCTTTTAATAATTCATAATTATATCTTACACCAATAATTCTATAATATTTAATTATTGTTTCATTAGATGTATTCCAATTTTGAGATATTCCAAATTCACCTAAAATATTATTAATTATTTCATTATTAGTTTTATTATTATCATTACTTAAATAACCTGCTACATATTCACGTTTAATTAAATCACTTGATTTTAATAACCATTCAGGGATTTTATCAATAATTATTGATATAAATAATCTGAATAATGTTTCATTATCTTTAAAACCTAATGTTTCTATATCTTTATCTATTTCATTTTTATCTATTTCATTAATTCCATCTAATATTGTATGTAGAGTATAATAACCAGCCAAACGACTAATAATACTCATATAATAATAATCATTTGTTAATGGTGATATTAAATTTAATAAAGTTAATAATTCATTATAAATATCATTGTCATTATTAATAATAATAATTGTTTCTCTATTTTCATTTGAAATATAATTAGGCATTAAATTAATTCCCAATTTAATATTATTATTAATTTTATATACCTCAACCCATCCATTCTCATATGTCATGAATTTATGATCATAAGTTGCTTTAATCTCTCGACCACTTATTGTTTCAATTGTATAAACAATTTTTGATGTTTGTTCATGATAACGATTAACAACTATTGATTTATTTGTAATATTTGTAATAGGATTGAAACAAATAACTTCATCTCCAATTATAATATCTTTAATCAATTTATAATTTCCATTACTCATTAATACCAATTCATCCTCATTCAAACATTGATAACAATTTCGAGGCGATTGATTATGATCACTAAATGGTATATTAACTCCTAAAATACCATTCATCAAACTTGCATGAATTTCACAATTAGTATATCGAGGAGGCATTGCATTTCCTTTAATACCCTTAGTTAAATCTAAATAATTAATAGCTATTAATGTATGATTTAATTCATTACTATCTAAATATTCAATAAATCCTTCTTCATCTTCAGTATTATTGGGACAAATGAAATCATCAAATGTTTTACCCTTAATATATTCTTTCCATGTTAAATTCTTTTCTCTTAAAATACGATTTAATCTTAATTCACATTTATCTGTCGTTTTATCGAAATCTACAATTAATAATGGTCTATACATTCGACCAGCATCAGTACTAATACAAATACATCGTTTTAAAATGTTCCAATATACAGATGTCATTGGATAAATAATACCACATCTTTTATAATGTTTTAATTTTGTATATAATTCAAATGGATTATTATGATAACCAATAATATCTCCATTAATTTGAACAAATACATTATTAGCATCTCCTAATGCTTTAAAATATTCTGTAATTTTATCACGAGCATTTTTAATCATTTCTGTCTCAATATGCCATTTCTCTAGATTGTCAATAATATATGAATAACTATCATCATATATATTTGTTCCTAATTCTATCAATAATTGTCTAATATGTGTACTACTCATAGAAATTGATATTATTGTACTTAATGCTAAATTTTTAACTAATCCAACTGATGCACCTTCTGGTGTCTCTGCTGGACAAATCATATTAAATTGTGAATTATCTAATTTACGCGGTTGAACTAATTTCCCATTTTTCTCCATCGCTGTGCTAATTCTTCTCAAATGTGATAATGTACTCGCATAAGACATTCTATTTAAGACTTGTGAAACACCTTGACGAATGTTTTGAAAACTTCCAATACTTTTAATTCCCCAATTACCAGTAGATAATGAATATTTTAACCATGAATCCAATAATGATTGTTTGAAATATCTATGAATATTATTATCATTAATAATATCTGTTGTAGTATTATTATAATTTGCTCTCCATAGATTTAATTCACGTTCAATAAGTCCTTTAATTTCTTTACTCATTTTTCCATAACATTGTCTAAATAAATTACTTAATAAAATACCAGGACTATCAATACGTTTATTCATATATGAATCACGATTATCATAATTATCATAACCTAAATAAATTCTTATCATTTTTCGAATCATATAACCTAAATATAATGCTTTTCTTCTATAATTCTTTCCTACATGAGGTAAGAAATCATTAGTAATATTATCTCTTAATATTTTTGTTGTATTCTGAGTTGTTTTATTAATACCTGTCATAATTTTAATCAATACTTCTTCTGCTTGTTCTTGTGTATGAATATCAGATGCATCATCACAACATGCCATCAATTGAACAATAATTCGTTGATTATCTTTATTATCCAAATCATAAACAATATGTTGAATAATTTCTTTATCAGATATTATTCCTAATGCTCTAAACATAATAAAAACAGGGATTTCACTACGAATAAAAGAAGTATTTAAACGAATACTGCGACCCATATGATTTAATTTGCCACTCATGTTCAAACTTGTTGTTTTTGGTGGCAAATAAATAGAATCATTCATTGATCTAATTTCAGCATATAATCCATCACTGTTATTATTAGGTGCAAATACTAATGTATCATTTTCATTTATTCTATCTTGCATAATTAAAACTTTTTCATTACCATTAACAATAAAATATCCACCATAATCATATCTACATTCATTATTATCACTATCTCCAATTGATGGTACTTGATGTAAAATACATGCTGTTGATCTAACCATTATAGGTATTTTGCCAATATAGACATTATTCACATATTTATCAATTTTAACAATAATATTATCTTCATTTAAATATTCAATTATAATATGAACATTCACATATAAAGAACTTGAATAAGTTAAATTATTCATTCTTGCAATGAATGGTGTCATTATTGTCTGAGTACCATCTGGTAATTGATATATAGGTTTAGTTAATGATGGATTTAATACATTAATATTAATTTTCTGAATTTTATTATCAACATCAGTTTGTTTAGTTGTAATTTTAATAGGATTAAAACCACTAATAATTTGAGGTAATGTAGTATTAATAAATTTATTATAACTATCTATTTGATGTTTAATTAATGGACTTATTGAATCAATTGATGTATTATCAGTAAAATATTTGTCTAGAATATCCCAACAATATGATTCAGGTAATTCCATATTTAATAATTAATGTTAATACGATTATATTAAAATATTCATTTTTTTTTATATATAAAATTATGTAAAGTTTAATTATTATTAATAATTTAATGTGTGGTATTTGGGCATATATATCCAATAATAAAAAAAATTATTATGATTATTTTAATAAAATATCTCATAGAGGTCCTGATGCATCGTCTTATATATCATTAAAAAAAGCTGATATTGGATTTCATAGATTATCAATTATTGAAAAATCTATTAAAGGTTTACAACCTTTTATTGATAATAATCTAATTCTTATTTGTAATGGTGAAATTTTTAATTATAAAGATTTAATTAAAAAATATGAAATTAATAATTGTGTTAATGATTGTATGTGCATATTACAACTTTATAAATTATTGTCTTTTGACGATTTTATTAAAGTTTTTAAACAAGAACTTATTGGCGAATTTGCATTTGTTATTTTAGAATTTGAAAATGATAATATAATTAAAGTTATTAGTGGCAGAGATGTTTTTGGTGTTAGACCTTTATATTATTCTAATGAAAATGAATTAATATTTAGTTCAGAATTAAAAGGTGTTCCATTGACTTTTAAAAATGTTAAAGAATTCCCTTGTGGTTCAATAATGACTTTTCATTTTAATAATAATGATAATGATAATGATAATGATAATGATAATAATAATAATGATAATGATAATTGTTATGATATTTCTAATGGTATTTATGATACTTTAATTAATAATAATTATGATTTAATTAATATTAAAAATACACTTATTGAGGCTGTAAAAATACGATTAATGGCTGATAATCCAGATGAAATAGGCTTTTATTTATCAGGTGGTCTTGATTCAAGTATATTATGTTCAATTGCTGCAAAATTAGTATATCCTAAACAAATTAGAACATTTTCAATTGGATTTAAAGAATCAACAGATTTGCCATATGCTAAAAAAGTAGCTAATTTTATTAATTCAATCCATGAAGAAATTATTATGACAGAAGAACAAGCATTAAATATAATTGATGATGTTGTATATGCAACATGTACATATGATATAACAACAATAAGAGCAAGTTGTGGACAATATTTATTAAGTAAATATATAAAAGAAAATACAAATATTAAAATTATTATTAATGGAGATGGTTCAGATGAAGTTTTAGGTGGATATATTTTTAATTATTATGCACCAACACCTGAAAGTTTTCATAAATCTTGTTTAAAATATACTCAAAATATTCATATGTTTGATGGGAGAAGATTGGATAGATGTTTAGGATATTTTGGATTAGAAGCAAGAGTTCCATTTTTAGATATTAATTTCGTTAAAAGTGTTTGGGATACACCTGCAAAAATGAGAATGCCTTCTTATGCAAATTGTGAAAAATTTATATTAAGACAAGTTTTTAATGATGATTCTTATTTACCAAATGATTGTTTATTTAGAAAAAAAGAAGCATTTAGTGATGGTATATCAAGTAAAGAAAAATCATGGTTTAGAACTATAAATGATAGAATGAATATTATTATATCAGATGATGAATTTAAAAAAGAAAATATATATAATTGTCCATCAAAAGAAGCTTATTATTATAATAATAAATTTATTGAATATTTTGGCAAAGATAGATTAAATATTATTCCTAGTTATTGGCAACCTGATTTTAAATCTGAAAATATTTATATTGATCCATCTGCAAGACAATTAAAAATTTATTAATAAAAATAAAAATAATAATTATTATATATATATAAATGCATAAATTATTAAAACTATCTAATTTAAATGATATTACTGAACCTAATAAAACTATTATTATTAAAGTTGGTGCAGATTGGTGTATTCCGTGTAAAACAATAAATCCTTTATATCATCAATTTGCAAATAAAAATAATAATGAAAATATTATATATACTGAAATAAATATATCTGAAGCAGATGATGAATTATTGGATTTCATTGATGTTAAATCATTGCCAACATTTCTTATTTACAAAAATAATGAATTATTAAATAGAATTATTGGTGGTGATAAATTATCTATTTCTGAATGTTTAAACAATTTAGAATAATTATTTTTTTTTATATTTAAGAAGTTATTATTAAATTATAATTAATTTAATATATGCAAAATTTACTTGATTGTAAAAAAGAATATATTGATATTATACTCGATAATACAACAGTGCCAATATGTACAATTATTTATAATATTTATACAAGTTCGCAAAATATTCAAGAATTTCAAAACAAAATGGCATATATTAAAAATTGGAATAATCATATAATTCAAGAAAATTATACAAATATTATGAAAGCTTGTAAGAATAAATATGTTATTAAATTATTAAATGAAATTATTATTATTAATATTAAATTAAAAACTGAGAATAAAAAAATTAATATGAATAATGTTAAGTTTATTAATCCACAAGATTTTATTCATAAATGTTTAATAAATGCTGGTATATATTGCTGGAAAAATGCTTATTTATTTTCACATAAAAAATTAAATTCAGCAGAAAAACAATATCATTTAAATATTATTGAAAAAAATATTAGAAAAATTATTAAAATTACAATTAGAGATTGTACACCAATCGAATTAATATTTAATAACGATAATGACACGCAAGTTTTGCAAAAAAAATATAATCTTCTAAATACTAAGAACAAAGACAATAATGAAGATGACGATGATAATGAAGACGAAGATGACGATGATAATGAAGACGAAGATGACGAAGAAAATGAAGATGATGAAGACGAAGATGACAATGAAGAATATAATAATGTGCAAGATAATAAGGAAAACATTAAACCCATTGATAAAGAAGAAAATAATAAGACCATTAATATCGAAGAAAATGAGGAGGATGAAGAATATAATGATGATGATGAATATGATGAAGAAGATGATGAAAATGATGAAGATGATGAAGATGATGAAGATGATGAAGATAATGACGATGAAAAAAATGATGATAATAATAAAAGAGATGATAGAATTGAACAACAAAAAAATGATATTAATGAAGAACCAAAAAAAAAAGAAATTAATGCAGATAGTGAAATAAAAATTATAGATACTTCAAATTATTCAATTCAACAATCAAAAAAAAAATATGAAACTAGTAGCGATGAAGAATATAATGAAGAATATGATGAAATAATAGCTAAACCAGAAGCTAAACCAAAAGCTAAACCAAAAGCTAAACCAGAAGCTAAACCAGAAGCTAAACCAGAAGCTAAACCAAAAGCTAAACCAAAAGCTAAACTAGAAGCTAAACCAAAAGCTAAACCAGAAGTTAAACCAGAAGTTAAACCAGAAGTTAAACCAGAAGTTAAACCAGAAGTTAAAAAACCAGAAGTTAAACCAGAAGTTAAACCAGAAGCTAAACCAAAAGCTAAACCAGAAGCTAAACTAGAAGCAAAACCAGAAGTTAAATCAAAATCTAAACCAAAAGCTAAAAAAGAAGTTAAAAAAGAAGTTAAGGATGATAGTGAGGATTATGAGGAGGAAACACCAGATAATGAAATTAAAAAAGATAAATCATCAAAATTATTATATACATATGATTCAGATGAATCAGAAGATAATGCAACTAATTATAATAGTATAAATAGTATTAAAAATACTGCAAAATCTGATAATAGATATTATAGTTAAAATTGAGATATTTTTTTTGTATAATAATAAATACATAATTTCATTACAAATCTATTTATTACATTTTTATTAATAATTACATTAGCTTTATCACGTAATTGAATATTAATTCGATTAAATTGAGATTCAACAGGATTTAAATAATAATCACCTTCATTTTCATTAAAATCGTTAAACATTGTTGTTTCATTAAAATTATTAATTGATTTAACTTTATTTGTATCAATCATAATTGAATCAAAATATTGTAAATTAGTTAAAGTATTTGTAGTTGGATTAATTAAATAACTTCTAACACGGTCATAATCATTTAAATTAATATAAATATTATCTAAATTAGCTCTTACGGAAGTTTGTAAATTAGTAGTTGTAAAAGAAACAGCATCATATAAAATTTTAATTTTATATACATCTTTTAAGGGTTCATTTAAATTAACATAAAAATCAAAATTATTAATATTATTATTAGTATAAAATACATTAGATGAATCAATTAAAATAATTTTATAATCACTTGTATTATTATTAGCCATTATATTATATTCATATAATATTTAAAAAAATTATGAAATTATACAACATTTATTTTTCTGTTTATCTTCATTTGAAGGTTCTGGTTTTAATTCTTTTAAAATAGGATTAATATTAATATCATCATCATATATATGAAAAATAGTAAATCGTTTATTGCTGTTACCAAATACAAAAGATGATGATGTAATCATTTTTTATTTATATTTATAATTATTATTTATATAATGAATACTATTGATAAAATATTTATTATTAATTTGGATAAAGATGTTGAACGACTAAATAAATCATATGAACAATTGAATTATTATAATATTAAAAATTATGAAAGATATCCAGCAATATATGGTAAGAATTTAAATGAAGATGAATTAAATTCTTATTCGACTTATATTGGTAAAATAATAGGGTCAAAAAGTATGATTGGATGTGGAATATCTCATATTAATATTTGGAATAATATAATAAAAGAAAAAAAAAATAAATGTTTAATATTGGAAGATGATTTTATATTATCTGATAATTTTATAAATAAATTTAATATAATTATTAATAATGCTCCAATAGAATATGATATTATATTTTTAACAAATAATATAATTCATAATAAAAATTTAAAATTATATGATATAAATGAATATTTTTATAAACAAGCCTTTATATCACAAACAATTGGATATATTATAACTATAAATGGAGCAAAAAAAATATTAAATTATATTAATAAAGCATCATATCATATAGATGTTGAATTATGTATATTATCATTATTATATAATTTTAATATAATATCTGTAAAAGAACCATTAATATATCAAACATTTGACACAAGTAATAATACAAATGATAGAGAATATCCATTAATATTAGATAAAATATTAATAAGAAAAGATATAAATTATTTATATAAAGCAATAATATTACAAATAAAAAGTTTAAATATTGAGATTAATATCAATATTATTATAATAATATTATTAGGATTTTATATATTTCCATATGCAATCTTATTATTAATAATTGAATATTTTTATAAACCAAATGATAAAATTAAAATAAATACTGTACTATTAATAATCGGATTTTTATTTAAATTACTAAATGATTTAAGGATTTGATTATCTTATCCTTAAATTAAAAAATGATTATATAAATAAATAAGTTTATAAATAATACATATGAATACTTTTATTGATTTATATAATCATTTAATTACATTAGATGAACCAAATTTTAGATTATTCTTAACTTCTGAACAATGGATTGGAAAAGATAAATTAGAATCTGTTTTTCGTTTATTTGCATATTTAAATTTAATTGAATATTTTAATGATTATAAAATTTGTGATGGTAATTATACTAATAATACTATAACTAAAAATAATAATCTTAAAAAATTATTTGAAAAACAATTAAAAGATAAAGGTGATAAATCTGATTTAACTTTAATGAAAGATAAATCAATTATTGCATCTACTTGTAAAAATTTATCTAATTATCATATTAATGATTTAGATATTCGTGATATTTTTCATATATATGAGACTAAATATAAATCTAATGATTTTTCATTAAAATTATGTATAGTTATCAGAAATAAAGATGATAAATTATGTAAAAATGCGGATCATACTAGTTCAGATTTAGTTTCAATTATTACAAATAAATCAACAGTTATTATTGATTATAATGATTTATTTATTATATTTAAAACATTTATTTATAATTTTAAAAATATTAATATTAATGAACTTATAAAAATTAATAAATCTAAATTAATTTTAAAATACCATCAAATTGTTAGTATTTATAGAACTAATAAAATTTTACAATCTTATAATGAATGTTTATGGTGTCATATTGCAAGAAGTGGTAAATCTTATATTATTACTGGTTATATTTTAGAAGATTGTATTAATAAAAGAGAAAGTCATAATTATTTAATTATTACAACTGCACCTAAAGAAACTATTAATCAATATAAAGAAATATTTGCGAATTATTATGATTTTAATGATTTTAATATTATAAATCAAGATACAATTAAAAAACCTAAAATAACAAATAAAAATATAATTATATGTTCAAAACAATTCTTACAATCAAAAGATGATAAAAAAACCAAGAAAATTAAATGGTTAGCTGATTTAAATATTGACATTCGTTTTATTGATGAAAGTCATAATGGTGGAACAACTGAAATTGCTAAGTCAACTTTTGATATGTATGGTTCAACTGCTAAGAATATTTATATAACCGCTACTTATTTAAAACCTTTATATAATTATAATATATCATCAAATCAACAAATATTATTTAATGCTTATCATATTCATTTATTAAAAAATATTGATATTATTGATAATTATAATAAAATAATTGAACTTTTTGATGAAGAAAAAATTATTGATTTATATAATTTAATTGATATTAAAAATTATTATAATAAATTACCTGAATTACATTATATTACTGAAAGTTTTACAAAAGATGCAAAAGAATTAATTTTAGATATAGATGCTGGTTATTCTATACCATCGGTTTTAATGCTTAAACATAATAGCAAAGTTATTTTGAATGAATTTAAAAATGAAGATGAAGTTGAAAAATTAATTAAATCTATATTTGGAATTTCTAAAATTAATGATATGATATCTATTACTGATAATAAATCATTATTAAGAAGATGTGAAATAATTGCTAAAAATCCTGAATATAATTCTAGATGGTTTTCAAAAGATGATCCATTAATTATATTATGTTTCTTGCCATGTAATTGTGAAAATATGCCAATTAATATATTATCAGAAACATTAAAAACTTTTATTGAAAATAAAAAACTTTTAGAAGATTATGAAATTGTATGTATAAATTCTAAAAATGAAAATAAAGATTATAATCCAATTGATATCATCGATAATACAAGAAATAAAGCTATTAATAATAATAAAAAAGGCGTTTTAGTATTTACTGGAAAGAAATGTTCATTAGGTATTACTATTAAAAAATGTGATATAGTAATTTTATTGACTAATATTACATCATATGATACAATATTTCAAATGATGTATCGATGTATGACAGAAGATATAAATAAAAAATGTGGATTTGTAATTGATCTAAATTTGAAAAGAAGTATTGATATTATTACTAATTATGGATTAAATATATGTTCAAATAAATCTTCAAAAGAAGCAATCAAATATATATTAGAACAAAAAATTATTAATTTCAATATTGATTTATGGTATGATAAAATATTTGGAATTAAAGAAATAAATTTTAATGATATTCTTAATAAAATTTATTTATTATTTAATTCTCAATCTAATAATTCTATTAATAAAATTTTAGATAATATTGATTATAAATTTTCAATATTTACAAAAGATGACCAATCTTTAATTAAACAACTATTTAAAATCAATATTTCAAAAATAGCTAAAACTACTAATGATGATAATTATGATTTAAATGATGGTATTGAACGATTTAAAGATCCTAATGATAATGAAATTAAAGATGAAATTAAAGATGAAAATAAAGATGAAATTAAAGATGAAATAATAAAGAAATTTATCCCTCTTATTTGTTTAATTACTGTTTCTAATGAAGATTTAACAACATTTAATGAAATTATTGATTATATAAATGAAAATGAATATTTGAGAGGTATTATTGAAGAAACAATAAATACTTGGTGTAATAAGAAAAATAAAGAATCATTATTATTATTTAATAGATTATATGATAGTTATTTTAAATTTGATAAAAAATTTAATTTAATAATATTAGAAATTAAAGAAATATTCAAATTAAATTTATATAATAAAAATGAATTATCAAAATCAATTGATAAATATTTAGTACCTCATATTAACGAAAAAAAACAAAATGCAGAAGTTTCAACACCTTCTGTATTAAGAAAAGAAATGATTGATATTATCCCATCTGACTTTTGGAAAACACCTAAAAAAGTATTTGAACCTTGTTCAGGTAAAGGAGGTTTTCTTATTGATATTATTGATAAATTTATGAATGGACTTAAAGAAGTTATTGAAGATGATGAAGAAAGATATAAGACAATAGTTGAGGAGTGTTTATATTATAGTGATATAAATAAACAAAATATATTTATAGCAAAATTATTATTAGATCCATTTAATAAATATAATCTAAATGCGAATGAAGGTGATACATTAAAATTAAATATTAAAGAAAAATGGGATTTAGATGGATTTGATTTAGTTATTGGTAATCCTCCTTATAATGATGCATCTGGTAATAAAGGTAGAGGACATTGCATTTGGACAGCATTTGTTGAAAAAACATTAAATGAATGGTTAAATATTGATGCTTATTTAGTATATATTCATCCTTCGCTATGGCGACAATTTAATCATCCTTTACAAAAATTAATTAAAGAAAAACAATTAATATATTTAGAAATTCATAATATTGATGATGGTTTGAAAATATTCAATTGTTCAACAAGATATGATTGGTATTTATTACAAAATAAAGAATATTATAAAAATACTATAATTAAATGTGAAGATGGTAAAATAGAAAATGAAAATTTATTAGAATGGCAATATATACCAAATATGATGTATGAAGAATTAAAAACAATCTCTAATTCAGATATTAAATTAGATGTTTGGAGATATAGAAGTTTATATTCTACTGAAAATAAAAAATTAGTATCAAAAGATAAAAATGAAGTTTATAAATATCCATTGATATATACTATAAATAAAAATAATATTGCATCATTAAGATATACTAATAATAATACATTAGGACATTTTGAAAAATCTAAATTTATATTTTCAAATGGTGCTGGGTTTATATGTGATTATAATGGTGATTATGGATTAACTGAATGGAGTTATTGTATATATGATGATAAAGAAAATTTAGAAAAAATAGATAAAACATTTAGAAGTCTTAAATTTAATAAAATTAAAAAAGCAATACAAATAGATAGTTCTACTTATAATATAAAAATAATGAAATATTTTAATAAAGATTTTTATAAAGAATTTATAATTTAGATATAATATCTTTATATAAATATGTTATAATTGATTCCCATCTATAATTAGTTAAAATATGTTGTCTTCCTCGATATGCATGTTTGTTCATTAATTCTGGATTACTGAAATATTTCCAAAATGCTTCTGCAACATCATGTGGATCACATATTTCTGCAACACCACCTATTCCATTATTTTTACAATCTAAATAAATATTTAATTTAGGTTTTATTACTAATGCTATATTATCATTGAAAAATTCTCTCATTCCTCCAACATATGATGTTATTTGTGCTTTTCCAATTGCTAAACCCTCAAAACCACATAATCCAAAACCCTCACCATCTGCAGTATTTAATCCAACATCACATGCATTATATAAAATATTAATATCTCTATCTGATAAATTTTGAGGTGATTTTACAGATATAATAGTGGTTTTTGCATATTCAAATGGTACATTGCGAAATTTAATTTCATTCTCAAATACATCCATTAAATCCCAAAAACCATCCATCATTGTTCCAACAACTAATTTAATAGGTCTAGATGTAAATTTATTTATTTTACATTCAGTTTTATTTATTGTTTTTGCTATATTAACATTATAATGTCTTTCAACAAATTCTGCCCATGCTATAATTGTCGTATCCCATCTTTTTCTAGGTTGATTTCTATTTAAATTTAATACCATAAAATCATTTTCATTATAATTATAATAAATACGTGCAATTGTTTGATCTATCGGATAATATAAATTATGATCAAATCCATGTGGTAATACAAATATATGCATATCTTTTCTAATACCTAATTTATATGCAATTTCTTTCCAATATGGTGTGAATGCAATTATTGCATCATAATAAGTATTTAAAATTGCAATATATTCCTTTTTTTGATATGTATAAACTTGATCCATATATGAAATTAATTTAAAAAATTGTTTTTGATTACCGCATTCATTTATAATAGTTGCTGTTATTACTGATGTAATTATTGAATCATTAAAAATTATAATTATATCTTGTGGATTTTGTTTAATATAATTTCCTATTTCTTTTTCACCAAATCCATTTCTTTTAGGGTCTTCATTCTCATATGCATCATATATTTTTACACTTGGATGAATATCACATCTTAATACCTTTTGAATATCTGTACATGTATTAAAATTTTGAAATCCATAAATAGTTAATTCTATATCTTCATAATTACCCAAATATTTTGTTATATAATACATTACACGACTATATCCATTACTTTGATGAATATGTGTTCCAGCCCATAATATCCGTTTCTTCCCATTTTTTGATGGATACCACCAATTATTATTAATTATTATTTCTTCTTTTTTTGGTATTTCTTCTTTAATTATTATTTCTTCTTTAATTATTATTTCCTCTTTAATTATTATTTCCTCTTTTTTTGGTATTTCTTCTTTAATTATTATTTCTTCTTTAATTATTATTTCCTCTTTTTTTGATATTTCTTCTTTTTTTGGTATTTCTTCTTTAATTATTATTTCCTCTTTTTTTGGTATTTCTTCTTTAATTATTATTTCCTCTTTTTTTGGTATTTCTTCTTTATTTTTATTTTTATTATTATTTAATATAAATTCATCTATATTATTTATTTTTAGTAAATTTTCCATTTCTTTTTAGATAAAATTTATATAAGTAATATTATAAAACCTTTAAATCAAAATATTTTTATAATATGGTTCAAGTATTTGTTCCATTAATGATAATGGATTAATTTTATCATTATTTAAGATAACTGTTAATAGTTGTTCTGAAAATCCAGAAATAATTGATGTATTTTCATAACTTATATCAATTGGATAGTTATTATATTTACCACTTAAATTCCAATAAATTAATTCAGGTATTTCTAAATTCTTATTTTTAAATTTATTCATAAATATTTCATGATTATTATTATCTTCATTATAACTATTTGCAACATCAGATTGCATATCACTTAAACAAATAATTTTTTTATATGAAAATAATGATTCTGATAATGACTTTTCAATTATTAAATCTGCAATTTTTAAAAAATCGGCATTTAAACCAAATGGAACTTGTAATATAGATTTAATTTTATCTCTTAATGTTTCACCTTCAATATCAATAAATATTGGATTTCTTGAAAATGTCATTATTTTATTATGTAAATATCCAGAATTTAATTCAGATATTAATAAACCTAATGCAATTGATACAAATATTGGTTTTACTGATGATGAACAATCAAACATTGAACCAGATACATCAACAATTGGTATAATACCATTAAATTTATCTGTATTTCTATATAAATCAACAAATGCACGCCATTCTAATTCTAATGTTTCATCGATATTAGTTAATCTAAAATCAAAATATTTTTTAATAATTTTATGAGGTAATAATCCAGATATTTTTAATTTAGTTTTATTATTTAATATATCACTTAAAAAAATCTGATATTTTTCATTATCATTTCTAATAAAACTTTTTTTATATATACTTAAAGCTTTTGCAGGTACTTTTGAATAATCAATTTGTTCCCAATCTTTATTACATAATTTTGTTTCAATAATATCTAATTTATTTCTAAGTGGTGTTATAAATTCTTTTCTATATCTTTCTTGATAATTTTTAATATCATCAAATAAATGTCGTGCTATTTTTATTACTCGCTTATTATTAGGACTTATTACCCATTTAGAACAAAGTGAAATATTTTCACCATTTTCTAATAATTCTTTATCTTTTTTAAGTTGTTCAGCAAATAATTTATATTCATAATTATGTATTTTTGTTTTTTTAATAATATAATTTAAATCATTCCAACATCCATATTCATTTATATAAATGAATATATGTTTTTTATAAATATCATTATGAAATATTTTTAACCATAATAAACAAAAATTACTAATTTCTTTTTCTTTCTTACCTTTTAATCTATCCCTCGAATTAAAAATAATCGCAAGAGTTTTTATTTTAGACAATTCCCATGACTTATCTAAATAATTAGTTAAGTCATTTTTATTTATTCCCCTAACTAATTGTGTAAATAAATCTAAATTTGCATTATTTGTTGAGTTTAATATCATTTCAGTCATTTTAATTAATATTAATTAAACTATTTTTATATAAAGATAAGTTATTTAATAATAAATAGAATAGTTCATAATTAAAATTTATAATTAGAATTCTAATTATGAATTATTCTCAGTAATTATGCTAACAGCAAAAATATTTATAAAGATTTAAATAAAACGAGCATAATGTTATTATCTTGTTAAAAAGATAAATACAGCAAAAATAATTAAAAATATAGTAATTTATTTATTTCTATTTAATAAAAATAAAGAATTATACTAACAGCAAAAATAATTATAATGATTTAATAAAAATAGTATGATGTTTATTTTATTTTTATTATTTTCTCTATGTTAATCATAGGTAAAATAGGACAACATTCCCATAAATGATTTTTAAATAATGTTTGAATTTTATATTCAGACGGATATAAATATTTTAATCCAAATGATGTATCGGTCATATATTTTTGCATTGATTTTTCAATTAAATTAATACTATGAATAGGTAATATTAATAATAATTGGATTTTTGGTTCTAAAAATGAACCTGATAATTTAATTGGTTCTATTGTATTTACTTTTAAATAATTACTAATATCTTTAACTGTTGGTGGATAATTATATGGATAATACCATGTGTAATCTAAATCAAATTGTTTATAATAATTATATGTCCAATAAATACCTTTAATATAATTATTACTGGCATTTGATGTACTATCTGAATTAATATTAATATCAAATAATTTTTTATAATAATAATATCTCCATTTCTTAGAATTATTAAACATATCAAATAAAACTAAGTCTTTATTTTTAATTCCATATTCTTGACTTTTTAATGTGAAATCTCTCGGTTTTTTTTCTATTTCTTTATTGATTAAATCAATAATTTCAATATCTTCATTAATTGCTATTAGATTAAATATCTCACTTAATGTTGTTTGATTAATTTTATTATTTTCAACTAATGCACCATTTGCTCTAATTGCTATTTCTGTTATATTTAATAATTTATCTAAACCACCTGATTTAATATTTAAATTTAATATATGAGGTATGAAATCATTCCCCAATATTGAACACATTACACAATAACTTTCAATTAAATCAATTGGATTTTCAATACACCATTTTCTTTCTAATTCTGCTATTATTGCTAATTTTAAATTATCAATATTAACATATGTTATTTGTTCTTTATTCTCTCGCATCAAATATATATTATTTTTTCCAGATATTAATGATAATATTATCAAATCTGCATCTAATCCATTTATTATTATTGTTTCATCATTCTCATTTTTAATCTCATTTAAAAATTTAAATATTTTATGTTCTCCTTCACCTGCTTCATTACTACCACTAAATATATATTTATTTTGATTATTTTTATTTATATAATCATCTAATTTATTCATAAATTTAGTTCCAGGAGATATGGCATTTGTATCCCAAGTTGAAACAATTTTATCAATTATATTTTTATAGAAAGTTAAATATCTTCTTTTTCTCTGTTGAATAATCTTTGCAAATGGTGCAACACCATCAATACAAATTATTAATTTATCTGGTTTATATAAATCATTATAATCATTAATTTTATTCCATAAATTTATTATTAACTTTTCTTCATTTGTTTCTTTTGCTGCTTCTGGATGAATAATACCATTAAAATCAATTGCATATATATTAATTTTCTTTGGCAATTCTCTTACAATAATATTTGAATATTTTTTTGTAAGATAATAAAAATAATAAGGTATCCCCATTTTTATAATTATTTATATAATTATATTTTTATATAAATCATTTTTTTATTCTTTCTTTTCTTATAGATTAAAGAAATAATAATGGGTTTTTATGATTCTTTCTTTGGTTCGGACCAATCCCAATATACTGCATATGCCATTGTAGCTGCTATTATTGCCATATGTATTACTATTTTATTAACTTCTACTGATATACCCGTTAGCAATCGTTTATTAATTGTATTCTTTGTTATAATATCATTAGTTCCATCAGTGTTTTTAACATTATTTGAATTAACTTGTATTGTAACTGGTGGCACTGAACCTAATAAATGGTGGTGTTATGCTTTCGCATGGGTATTAGCTGCATTTATTATAATTTATTGTATATTTATTGTTATTATATCATTAATTTCACTATTTACTTATAATAATGCTATTGATAATGTAACAGAAACAGAAAATAAATCACGTTTATCCCCAGAAGTTTCAAATAATTATGCTAAACAAATAATTGAAAATGATGAGAAACAAACAAAACAAATTGATAAATTCTATAATGATAGTATGACTGCCATGATGAACGAATCAAATCCAACTCCGGATGATAAAAATGAACCACAAGAAGATAAAATAGAAGAATTTGGTAGAACAAAAGCACAAACTATAACACAATCATCAACTAGAAGAGCAGGAGAAACGCAAACAGAATATACGACAAGATATCAAAATACAACATTACCAGTAATACATGCCAATAATGCAAATCTTGAAGCAATAAGACAAGCAGAAATCAAAAAAATAGTAAACAATCCTAACAATAAGAATGCAACTCAAAAATCAAAGGATGAATTATATGCAAGCTTAAACAAAACATATAGAACAGGTACAATGGCATTATTTACAGATTATGGAAGTGTAAATTCAAATGAAGAACCTAATCCTCCATCCAATCCTGACCTAAATGAACCACAAGAAGATAAAATAGAAGAATTTGGTATAACAAAAGCACAAGATGATGATCGAGCAGCAGCAGTAACTGCATTAAGACAACGACAATATACAGATATGTTAGCTACTGCACAAGCTAAGGTTGCAAGAAGCACTTTACGTAGAGGTTCCAGATTTACAGATTATGGAAGTGTAAATTCAAATGAAGAATTTGACGATAGCAACTATTTTTCATATAATGATTTTAAACAGAATTAATAGAAAATATAGTAATTTATTTTATATATAAATCATTTTTTATTCTTTCTTTTCTTATAGAATAAGAATATAATAATGGGTTTTTATGATGCTTTCTTTGGTTCGGACCAATCCCAATATACTGCCTATGCTATTGTTGCTGCTATTATTGCCATATGTATTACTATTTTATTAACTGCTACTGATATACCCGTTAGCAATCGTTTATTAATTGTATTCTTTGTTATAATATCATTAGTTCCATCAGTGTTTTTAACATTATTTGAATTAACTTGTATTGTAACTGG
>Ga0114962_10000322_pt1 | contig 41712 bp, 32 predicted proteins | sample C_130820_MF_Meta_FD_87017 | JGI IMG/M metagenome (GOLD analysis project Ga0114962, IMG submission 87017) | Freshwater microbial communities from Lake Croche, Canada to study carbon cycling - C_130820_MF_MetaG | ecosystem: Environmental > Aquatic > Freshwater > Lake | place: Lake Croche, Canada...
ATGTAGAATTAAGAATGTAGAATTAAGAATGTAGAATTAAGAATGTAGAATTAAGAATGTAGAATTAAGAATGTAGAATTAAGAATGTAGAATTAAGAATGTAGAATTAAGAATGTAGAATTATGTAGTTATATATTTTACATTCTAAATTTTTAATTCTACATTAATCAAACCTCCTCCGTATTAAGTTGCTGTTGATATAAATCGAAATACAAACCTTTTTTTTTCATTAGGCTCAAATGATTTCCATGTTCTTTTATTTCGCCATCTTGCAAAATAAATATCCTTTTTGCCAATTTAACCGAAGAAACACGATGAGAAATAATCAAACACGATTTATTTTTCATCAAAGATTTCAGGTTTTCCAATATCGTATGTTCGGTATGCGTATCAACTGCTGAAAGGCAATCGTCCAACACTAGCATTTTAGGATTCTTAGCAAGCGCTCTTGCAATTGAAACTCGTTGTTTTTGTCCGCCCGAAAGCGTTACTCCCCTTTCTCCTAAAATAGTTTCAAACTTTTCTGGAAATTCAATGATGTTATCATAAACATCTGCATTTTTTGCCGCCGATTCAATTTCAGCTTGACTTAAATCATCTTGTCCAAAACGAATATTTTCAGCAATAGATGTCGAAAACAAAAATACTTCTTGAGGAACAAATCCCAAGTTTTTACGAACAACTTGAATATCCCAATCTTTCAGATCAATTCCATCCAATAAAACTCTGCCTTCCGAAGGGTCATAAAATCTGGCCATTAGTTGAGCGAGTGTACTTTTGCCTGATCCTGTTGTACCTAACATGGCGACAGATTCACCAGGTTTAATCTCAAAATTCAAATTTTTTAAAACCAAATTATCTGTTCCTGGATAAGCGAAACTCATTTTTTCAAAAACCCAATTTCCTTGAATTTCCTTGGAAACTTGTAAACCTGTTTCCATTTCAGAGCGTGCATCTAAAAACTCATTGATGCGTTTTTGAGATGCCGCAGCTCTTTGAATTTGAGAACTTGTCCAACCCAAAGCAGTTACAGGCCATGTTAACATGAAAACGTACATGATGAATTCCGCAATATTACCAACAGTCATTCGACCCTCCATCACTTCTTTAGAACCTATAAATACAACAAATAAAGTACTTAGTCCCACGAGTAAAGAAATCATAGGAGTAAAAAGTGAATCAATTTTAACTAAATCAAGTGATTTTTTTCGATAGTTGGCAGAAGCATCTGAAAAAGACAAAATGGACTCTTTTTCTCTAACAAAAGATTTCAATACTCGAATTCCTGAAAATGCTTCTTGTGCAAAAGTCGAAATAGCAGAAAGTCCAGATTGAATTTCTTCCGACTTGCGCATAATCAAGGAATTTATATAATATATGCTGATGGACAAAACAGGTAATGGAAGTAACACGTAGCACATCAATTTAACATTAACCTGATACATATAATAAATCACCAAAATAAAAACGGTAATTAAATTCAAGCCATACATAATACTGGGTCCTACATACATTCTAACTTTACTGACATCTTCTGATATCCTTGCCATCAAATCACCCGTATTCTGCTTTCTATAAAATGATAACGGCAAAGTTTGGTAATGCTCATAAATTTCATTTTTCAATTCATATTCAATATGCCTCGACATGACAATCAAAGTCTGACGTACTAAAAACAAGAAAACTCCTTTGATTAATGCCATCAAAACAATTAACCCACCATAGAAAAATAAGGTTGTTGCAAACACCTCATAAAAGGCGGTTTGAATATCAAAACCTTTGAACAGAAAATAAACATTGATGGTGTCTGTCACCAGATCCAGAGCGAAACGGATTAATTGGGCAGGGACTACTCCAAAAAAATTAGAGCAAAAGGTAAAAATGATACCTAAAATGAGTAACCATTTATACTTCCAAAAGAATTTGTTCAAATGACTTAGCGCTTCCATAATAAATTTACTTCGTACAAAGATAGAATGTTTATCAATTAATATTCCTAAATTTGTGATTCAAAAAAACACAACGGTCTTTATTTTCGGATGGTAAACAGGAGATTACTTAGAGTAAAAACATTTCAGCAATTATATGCTTATCATACTCAAGAACGCGCTCAATTTCAATTAGCGTACGATGAATTAGATAATATTTTTCAACCTGATTTATCTTTAATGATAGCCAAGGAAAATCAAATGCCGAAATTAGAAGGTTTAAAGAAATTGGCAGAAATCCAATTGAACGAACTTTTTAAAGCTATTCCATCAGAAGAAACCATTCCAAGAGAATCTTCAGATGCTGCTAATTCGGCATTCAGAGTATATCACCAAGAAAAGAGAAAAATTGCGAGTCGTCTCAAAAAAGAAATGATTCAAGAAGTTGAGAACATATACATGCAATATCTTAAAATTCTTTTTTACCTACAATCTATTTCTGAGATAGCATTTTGGGACGAAAATAGAAGATTACTTGAAAATCCAACCAAAACATCCCTTTTAAGAAAAAATAAAATTCTAGCCATATTGCCAAAGTGGATTGACTTTCAGAATGAAATCAAAAACAATCACATTGGCTGGTCAGAAGATGAAGAAAACAGATTAAAGAAAGTTTTTATTGAAGGAATTTTAATAGACCCTCTATTTGTAGATTATTTACCCAATGCTGGCAAAAGCTTTTTGGATGATTTAGAGATGGTTAAATACATCTTAAAAACATTTATTTTAAAACACCCGATTATGACGGAGTATTTTGAAGAAAAAGATTTAAATTGGCAATTGAATAAAGATGTTGTGAAAAGTCTTTCTTCTAAAACTTTTAAAATTGAAGCCTTAGAAGATTTACAATTACAAAGTTTAGCTATTCAATGGGAGGATGATAAATTGTTTTTTGAACAATTATTCGAAACAACTATACAGGAAGACACAAATTTGGAAAATTGGATTGGAGATCAAACAAAAAATTGGGAAAACGATAGGCTAGCCATGTCAGATTTAATTATTTTAAAAATGGCAATTGCAGAAATGATTAACTTCTCAAGTATTCCTGTTAAAGTGAGTATCAATGAATACATAGAATTGGCGAAAGATTATTCAACACCAAAATCTGGGCAATTCATTAATGGAGTTCTTGATGTAGTTTCAACCAGATTAATTAAAGAAAATATAATTAAAAAATCAGGTCGAGGATTAATCGATATAGCAAACAAATAAATATGAGCAAATCATCCAAAACCTTTTGGGCATTCTTAGTGGGTGCAGCAACAGGAGCAGTTTTAGGTATTTTGTATGCTCCAGATAAAGGAGAAAATACAAGAAATAAACTGTATTTTCAATTGAATAAATACCGAGATCAATTAAAACAATTGATCAATGATATTGTAGAGGGGAAAGAAATTCCTGAATCTATGGCAAAATCGGAAGGTAAAAAGGTAGTCAATGACACAAAAGTAAAAGCTGAAAAATTACTAGAAGATGTCGAAAAAATGATGAGCCAAATTAAAGCCAAACCATAATTATGCCAATCATTCGCTTATTTTTCATACTTTTGTTAGCAGGAATTTTGTCTTGTACCAATAAGCAAAAAGAAGAAGCAAGTGCTACTGAAAATTCTATACCAGTAGAATTACGACCAACAGATGAAAAAAAACCAGTAATGAGATTTGATCAACCCTTGGTTTATTTAGGCAAGATCAAACAAGGAGCTAAAGTTTCTTACACATATCATTTTAAGAATAAAGGGAACCTTCCTCTCAAAATTGTAACAGTAAATACTTCTTGTGGCTGTACAACACCCAATTGGAGTAGAAATTTAATACAACCTGGTAAAAAAGGATTCATCAAAGTAACTTTTGATTCCAATGGAAAAGAAGGTAAAATAATGAAAACAGTAACAGCATATTGTAATACCATCCCGATGGACAATTCTGTTGGATTTAAAATTGAAGTATTAGTCACGAAAAAATAAAACAATCAAATTTATGTTATACTTACAAGCAGCCAACCCGCAAATGATTCAAATTTTACTATTTGGTGGAATTTTTATCGTTTTTTACTTTTTCATGATTCGTCCACAACAGAAAAAAGCCAAAGAAGCTAAAAAATTCATAGAAGAATTGAAAGCAGGTGATAAAATTGTAACAATTGGAGGAGCTCATGGAACCATTGTCACTATCCGTGAAAAAACATTCTTAGTTGAAGTAGATTCAAGTAAAGGTGTTCGAATTGTTTTTGAAAAATCGGCAATTTCTAAAGACGGCTCTTCTAGATTAACGGAGGAATAAAAAATTATATGTCAAAAAGCCTGACTCCCATCATTGGCATTACAGGCGGAATAGGATCCGGTAAATCAATCATTTGCCGGATTTTTTCATGCTTAGGAATACCTATTTTGGAAGCTGATAAAATTGCTATCCTATTAATCGAAGGCGAATTAAAAGAGCAAATTATACCCATTTTAGGGAATGATGCATTTGATTCAAATGGAACTTATCAACGTAATTGGGTCCGGAAAAGAGTGACAGAGAATGCACAGCTACTAACTCAATTGAATGAAATTGTTCATCCAGCTGTTAGAAAATATGTTGAAATTTGGCAAAATGAAAATAGCTCAGCGCCATTCAAAATTTATGAATCAGCGCTTTTGACTGCTAAAAATAAACCTGCATTTATTTATCAAATTTTGGCTATAAATAGCCCTTTAGAAGATAGATTAGCTAACATTCAAAAAAGAAATAATAGTAACCTAGAAGAAACCATGAAAATCATTCAATTACAACCTAGTGAAAAAGAATTTCAAGCAGATGCCGATTTTATTATTCACAATGACAAAAAAACACGCATTTGGCCACAAATAGAATCGATATACAATAAATTAAGTTTATTAATCCTTTTTCTAGGCATGTTTATTTGCATTCAAAGCTTTGGTCAAATAAAAGCGATGACTTTCAATATTCGAATGGATACAGAATCGGATGGTGTGAATCGATGGAAAAATAGAATAGAAATGTGCAGTGATCTAATCAAATACCATCAATCTGACTTGATTGGTATGCAAGAAGCATTCGTGCATCAAATCAAAGATTTACAAAAAGAATTACCCCAACACATTTGGTTTGGAAAAGGTAGAGATGACGGAAAAGAGGCTGGAGAATTTTCCCCAATATTCTACAATAAAAATAAATTCAAAGTCTTGCAACAAAATACATTTTGGCTCTCCGATTCTTGTGAAAAAGTCGGTTTTGGATGGGATGCCGCTTGCAGAAGAGTGGTAACCTGGGGCTATTTTCAGGAAATTAAATCAGGAAAGAAATTCTATGTTTTTAATACCCACTTTGATCATTTGGGTAAGGTAGCAAGAAGAGAAAGTGCGAAATTGGTTTTGAAGAAAATGAAAGAAATAGCACAAAATTCGCCAAGCATTTTATTAGGCGATTTCAATGCTACACCCGATGATGAACCCATTCAAATTTTAGTGGAGGAAAAGAATACCGACAAATTAATAAATAGCTACAATATTAGCCAAAATGGCCATTATGGCCCAATAGGTTCATTTAATGGTTTTAAATCAGAAAGAGAAAATTCTCAAATTGATTATATTTTTGTTAAAAATGGAGTCAAATGCTTACAGCATTCGACTCATTCAGAAACTTGGAATAACAAGTATCCATCGGATCATTTTCCTGTTAGTGCAACACTGATATTACCCTAATTTGATTTTGGAATTTATGGCTTAAAAGCTAACTTGCAGTATGGAAAATTTTATTGTTTCTGCTAGGAAATACCGCCCAACCCAATTCGATTCTGTGGTAGGTCAAAGTCATATTACAACAACTCTTAAAAACGCAATAAAGTCGAATCATTTAGCACAAGCATTTTTGTTTTGTGGTTCAAGAGGGGTTGGTAAAACAACGTGTGCGAGAATTTTAGCAAAGACAATCAATTGTGAAAATCTACAAGAAGACGGTGAAGCATGTGGAAAATGTGATTCCTGTAAATCTTTTCAAGAAAATACTTCATTAGCCATTCATGAATTAGATGCTGCATCCAATAATTCAGTTGATGATATTCGAAATTTAATTGACCAAGTTCGCTATCCGCCACAAGGGGGAAGATACAAAATCTATATCATAGATGAGGTACACATGCTTTCTCCGGCGGCTTTTAACGCTTTCTTGAAAACCTTAGAAGAACCACCTAGTTATGCCATCTTTATTTTAGCCACAACGGAGAAGCACAAAATACTTCCTACCATTTTATCCCGTTGTCAGATATTTGATTTTAATCGTATTCAATGGAAGGATATGTCAGCGCATTTACAGCAAATCGCAGATAAAGAAGGAATTCAAGCGGAACCCTTAGCATTGGAATTAATCTCCATCAAAGCAGACGGAGGTTTAAGGGATGCCCTTTCTATGTTTGATTTAAATGTCACATTCTCCACAGATAATGTCTTAAGACATAAAGATGTATTAGAGAATTTACACATTTTAGATAGTGATTATTATTTCCAACTTACTGATTACTTTGTTGCTCAAAATCATAGCGAATCCTTATTGTTAATAGATGAGGTAATGCGGAAAGGATTTGATGGGCATCAATTTATTAGTGGCCTGATGGAGCATTTAAGGAATTTGTTATTTGCAAAAGATCCAAGAACTTTAGGTTTGATGGATTTTGGAGATGAAATAAAAGTAAAGTTTCAACAACAATCGACACTTACATCTGCCTCTTTTTTACTGTCAGGCATGAATATTTGCTCTCAATGTGAGATGCATTATAAAAGCGCAAAAAACCCAAGACTCCATTTGGAATTAAGTATCTTAAAAATCACTTATTTACCATCCGTCTATCAGCCAAATAATCAACCTGTGGTGGAGGGCGGAGCTGGAAAAAAGTCTGATACAACTGCCAATAAGGTAGTTGAAAGTATTCCTACTCCAGTTTCAAATTTGGTTTCCGAAAACGAAGAAACCGTTGTAAGCCAAAAGAATATACTTAGCCCAAAAGAAAAACTTTTAAAACCTGTAAATACTCCGCAAGAAATAGTGAAAGAAACTCAAAATCCAGTTTCTTCTATTATTCCAACACAAAAACCAATATCCTCTGGAAATGGATTAAGAAGTGCCAAAAAAATCATTGATAATAATAGCTTAAAAGAAGCAAATAGCATTAATTCCAATGCTAACATCAATGTAGTAAACCATCCTTTTACTTTTGAGGATCTCAATAGAGAATGGCACATCATTGCAGAAGAATTTAAAGCCCATAATTTCATCAATAAATTTGTGATGATGAACCGACCTTTTGAATTGGTTGATACGATACTGCATATCAAAGTTGAAAATGTGGTTCAAGTTCAACAATTCAATGAAAACATTCGTTTGGAACTTTTATCGAGTTTGAGAGATAAATTGAAAAATCAATTAATTGATATAGAACTCGATATTATTGAGCACGTAAAAAATGACAAAGCAAATTTATATACTCAATCAGACAAATATGAATTTTTAGCTAATAAATATCCGGTATTGGTTGAAATGAAACAAAAATTTGGATTAGATCATGAATTCTAGACTTTATCGAATTTGTCCATTCCCTTTAATTATCCATTTTTCAGTTACTAATTTTTCTAATGCAAAAGGTCCTCTTGCATGCAATTTTTGAGTAGAAATACCAATCTCAGCTCCCAATTCAAAGACGCCACCATCCGTGAAGCGAGTGGAAGCATTCCAATAAACAGCAGCGGCATCAACGGCTTTTAAAAAATAATTAGCCTCTAATTCATCTTCCGTCACAATTGCTTCAGAATGTCGCGATGAAAAAGAAGCAATATGTGTTAAAGCCTCTTTTAAGGAATTAACAATTTTAATGGAGCAAGCAAAATCCAAAAATTCTCTACCAAAGTCTGAATCTTCGGCTATCTTAACCAGCGGATAATTCAACTTAGTTAATATATCATAGGACAATATATCGGCGTAAATGGTCACATTATATTTCAACAATTCGGGTGCAATTTGATTCAAAAATGCCTCTGCTTGATTTTGATTAAGCAAAATTGTATCTAATGAATTACATACGGATGGTCTAGAAACCTTTGCATTTACAACAATTGGAACAGCTTTGGTAAGGTCTGCAAATTCACTAACGTAGGTATGACAAACACCTGCACCTGTTTCAATGGTTGGAACCATTGATTCTTTTCGCACTCGTTGAATTAGGGCCTCTGAGCCCCTAGGTATGATAACATCGATGTATTTAACAGCTGTAAGTAAGGTACTTACAAACTCTCTATCCGTAGGCATTAATCGAACTAAATCAGTTGAGAAGCCGCATTTACTTAAAGCCAAATGAATAATTTTAACCAATACCGAATTGGAGTGCCAAGCATCTGTACCACCTCTCAAAACAACTGCATTACCTGATCGAATACATAAAGCGGCAACATCAATAGTCACATTGGGTCTAGATTCATATATAATCCCAACCACACCTAAAGGAACAGTTACTTTTTCTAATAACAATCCATTTTTCAATGTTTTCAAAAGCAATGTATATCCCGATGGGTCTGGTAAAAGGGTTATATCTCGTACACTTTTTGCCAAGGATTTAATTCTCTCTTCATTTAATAACAATCGATCGCGCATAGGATCATGAGCATCCATTTTTTCTAAATCCTTTGCGTTTTCTTGAATAATTTCATTAAAATGCTCTTCTAAACTAAAAGCAATTTCAAACAATATCTGATTTTTACTTTCAGAAGATGCTAATGCTATACTAGATGCAGCCTCTCTCGTCAAGGCTAATAAATCAATGATATCATTGGAAGATAAATTCATCCTTTCAATTTTTTAAAAATTTTATTTGTTTATGATTAGTTCCGTTAATTAAAAGCGAAAATAGATATATACCTGATGGTAGTTTAGCCACATCAATAGTTGAAGTAGAATGACCTGAGGGCAATACACCTAAATCATCTAAGTATAACTGTTTACCAGAGGTATCAAATATGGAAAAACCCACTTTTGATTCTTTAGGTAGTTGGTAATTGATTAGTAATTTATCCTGAACAGGATTAGGAAAAAGAGTAACGGTTAATCCGGTCAATTCCTCTTCTCTAGCTAAAATAATTGGAGACATCAATTGAATCTTAGATTCTATCCAACTTATTCGTTGAGGAAACCAATCTTTTAAATAAGCAATTTCTTGATCCATATTAGAACCTACAAAACCATTAGGCCAAATATATTTTCCATACAAAGGATAACGTTGAAAGTTTCTAGCCAAAGGTTCATTTAAAGCCGTCTGTACAGAATCAATTTGCTGATAAATAAAATTAGTATTAATAACAGACTTACGAACCTCTTTCCATCTATTTTTCAATTTATTAACATAAACAGAATCTGTTAATAATTTACTCCACCAAAAGGGTGCTTTCCAGCCATCCTTTGCTGTTTCCGGGATATCATTCACTATATTGTAAATCCAACCGGACGTATTATTTCCATTATAATAATCTGCATTGCCAAAAGCTAAATTATAATCCCAAACGGGGCCCATTTTTATCTTTCCTCCCTTACTATCTCTTTCCTTATAAAAAAAAGTACTTAAACGATAGGCATCCACATTTTTAGATAATTCATTCACAATAAAATAATCAACAAATGAAGGGATATCAATCAACCTACGGTATTTAGCCGCAGGATCTAATGGATTTTCCTCTGCCAAGCTCATTTCGAAATCGCCCACAAAAGTTTTGATATAATTAAACTGAGAACTTGTAAGCGAATCATTCTTGGGATAATCAATCAAAAATGGTGGTTTGAAATTAGTATTGGGCGTTGCGTAATTACTCGAAAAAATAGCATTGGAAGCAGAACCTGTATTTTTATCTAATTTCAAAATATACCCACCTGTCAAATTATCGCCAGAATTATCCGTTACGTGTAATTTATCAATGGGCACTCTATTTTTACCTTGTTTGATTTTTTCCATCAACAAATAAACACCTTGGTATTGTCCATTGATTAATACTTCAACAAATTTCACATCACTGGATAGAAGCCCCAATTTTTTAGCGATTTTTTGTGCCAAATAATCTCGTAAAAATGATCGATCGTTGTAGGAAGCATTTAAAACCCAATCAGATTCAGAGGCCATACCTGCCAATGGTAGTTCAGTAGTAGTTGTCCCTGTTGTATCTGTCCAAATTTCAAACCCGTAAGGCATTTTAACGGGTATATTAGGCAAAAAATACCAATTAGGTCCTCCTTGAGAAGTAGAACCTCTAAATTCAATACCAGCGAAAAATTTATGTTTAGGTGTATCTGAAATAAAATTGGTCTTGCCTAATCCATTATCAATCAAATACATTTCCGTTGGCACTTTAGGCTCATCCTTAATTTCTTTTCCAGGATAAGTTTTAATGATTAATATGGGCAAATTGGACTGACTCAATGACTGGGAAAATGATATAAAATTTGAAAGAACAATTAAAATTGTCAAACAAAAAGGTCTTAATTTTTTAAAAATCATGGCCAATCGTTAAATAACTAACAGGTGATTTTATTTCTCCACTTTCTAAACCATATGCATAATCTAACTTGATAAAATATCCAAAAAATTCAGCACGAGCACCTACACCATATCCCAATAAAAATGGATTTCTAAAATCGGTAACTGTGGCCTGAAAGGGATTGGGTTGTCCACCAAATACATTGGTATTGAAGCCATTGGATTTAGAAAAAGGACTTGCGCCAGTCCAAGCGGAACCAATATCGGTAAAACCAATGAATTGTAAAGTATTAATAAATGTGGAACGGTTATTTTCTGTACCCAAGAAACTTTTAATAGGAATTCTAAGCTCCATGTTTAGTAATAAATGATTCGTACCGGATAATCGATTGACATTAAAACCGCGTAATGGACTAGCAAAATCACTCATGAAAACATCCCTTTGAGCAAGGCCTAATTTACCCAATGGATTTTCTTTATTTCGAGCTTCCCTTTGAACAAATAGCCAATTATCCATTCCACCAAGCATTGTCTGAGGACCCTTATCTCCAAAAATATGAGATGCTGTAAAACGTGAGGCAAAATATAAATTATTGGTAAGCTTAAAATACTTTCTAGCGTCCAATTTAATTCTTGAAAATCCTTGAATAGTAGCATTTAGTCCAATTTGGTTTTCAAAAGATGCGGTTAAGCGAAAGCCTGTTTTTAAATTAATAGCAACAGCCTCAGTATGATCAAAAGAATATTCTATTTTGCTTCCACCAAAGGAGGCTACATCTTCTGGTGTATTAATATAATATTGATCAAATGCTCTATTCAAGGTATAAATCGCAGCAAACGACAACTTACTTTTTAAATTAAATGGATAAATTCCTTTAATTTCCAATCGATTATGACGAATTTTTTGTGAGTAAAGATCAGTTTCTTGATCCAATACTTTTCGATCAAAACGAAAATTCCAATCTACTTTCTTCGCCAAATAAGCATATTCACCCCAGAAATCAACATTCTTTAAATTGGCTGCTAAAAATATACCCGTTTTTAATACATGATTTTCCATTAAATCATTCATTTTTACCTCAAATGAATAACCCAAACCACGGATTGGATCAGACAGAAATTGTCCTTCTGAATTATTGATAACAAAAGAATTTTCGTACTTAAATGGCCCTAAAATTTTACTTGTCAAATTTTTAGTCCTTAAAGTTTGTTGACGTTCTAAACGGGTCCTTCTTTGTTCGTACCTTCGGTTTGAATTAGAAGAAGAATCAATTTCTACATCAGAGGAACTAATCAATACGCTAAAATCAACATTAAATGGCTCCCATTTGATAGCAGGAATAGATTTAATCGATTCTTTGGGCACACTTTTTAATTGTTGATTCAGCAATTCATTGGACTTATATACAATAAAATCATCCGACTGATCATATGCTAACCAAGATCCACAACGAACTGTTTTTTCATGGAATGTTGAATCCTTCATTGAATACACAACCCAGGAATTACCCGTCGGATATTGACTCAAAAATGTCCAAGTTGAATCGGAATTAAATCTTAAATCTTTGATTTCTCCTTCATGATAAAACAGCGGAATTGGCTGAGAAGGTTCTTCTTTATTCCATTGATAAGCTGCAGTAAATTGCCCTTTTGTATTTTTGAATAGGACAGCAGAATCTTTAATTTCCTTTGAAACATAATAAACACCTTCAGATGCAGGAATCCAATGTGCTTCTGTTTCATCGATGGCATCCTGAGTGATAGCAGTGAACCTTGATCTACGCAAATCATACAAACCAACATCAACCTGTCCATTTCTCAAATTTCTAACTAATATCCGCTGATTATTTGCTGAAAGCTCAAAATCCAACACATTAAAATCCCCCAATTTCTTCTTAGAATCAGCTCTAATATTGGGTTTTACAGTTGTTAAAGAACTATATGTTTGAAACCAAGTGGATCCATCTTGCTGATAAATCAATGCTAACACATTGGATTTCCCCCAACTGAGGATTGGACCTTGAGAATGATAGGTCTCTAAAGGATCTTTGACGCTAGTCTGAAAAATAGTTGTTTTCTTTTTTGTTAACAAGTTCAGTAATTGAACATGGTACTTAGCGGAGGATTCAGAAACAAAAGCTACCCATTTCCCATCTTTGCTAACTTTAAAATCTTTAATAGATTCATTTTTCAAAATATCAACTTGTGTCAATAAATTGATATTAGCAGGTAAATTTGTATTAGATTCAATCGATTTGTACTGATTTATATTGAATTTCGCCCAATCTTGTAACATTTTAACAAACGGCTTTTTCAAGGTACTTGAAATACTTGATTGCTCATTGCGGATGATTCGTGTTAAATTTAAAATATTACTGATAGGGTTTATTCCGTACATTTTTACAATGTAAGACCAAATAGATTGTCCAAGCCACTCGGCTTCTTGTCCACTAGCAATATTTAATTTACGAATCTTGTTATTCGCAATTACTTGATAGGCAAATTGATTCATTTCTGGTGTATCACCTTCAGCAATGTAAGCCGAAATACCTAAAATATACCAATCTGAAACAGACAACAACAAAGAATTCTGAAGTGCATCTTTAATACTACCACCAAAAAGCATATCATGCACATATACCTTAACAACCTCTTTGATTAACTTTTTCTTGAATTCAATCAAGTTATCTTGAAAAGCAATTTCAATTTTAAATTTCGAATAATTCTCTTCTTTTATTTCCGCTGCGGAAGATAAACTTACCCCACTATTACTTTGAAATAATTCTTCATTTGAAGGATATAAAAAAACTTTGGTTTTTTCAAAAGGTGAATAACCTAAAACATTCGAAATACGAATAAAATCGCCATCCAATATTCGAAGTGCCTGTCTGGCCAATGATTCATTTTTACCAAAATAATACACTTCGAAATTCTGACTTGATAAATATTTCCAGTCAAACTCGCGGTATTGAATTCGGGTTCTTTCAACAGTGCGTTGGGTCGGATAAAAATCTTGGGCAAGCGTGGTTAGCGGCAAGCAATAGAGTAGTAACAATAAAAAGGATTGTAAAAAATTCCTCATTGGGAGTATTTTATATGCTGTAATCCAAATTTAATGATTTATACTGAAAATAAATGGTAAAATCGACGAATTGATGCCTCTTCATTGATCATATTTTTATTTTGAAATTCGTCCAACCATTCCTTAGCAAAATAAGGTGTCAAAGAAACCCCTTTTGAGCCAAATCCATTGAAGATGGATACTGGGAGAGTGGGATGAAAGCCTACAAAAGGACGACGATCCTGCGTGGCAGGTCGAACACCACAAATCAATTCGATGGTCTCGAATTCATTAATTTGAAATTGATGTAATTTTTTCTCTAAATCAACAAGTGCATTCGGATGAGGTAAAGCTGATAAATCATCCCAACGATAGGTTGCACCCACTTTGAATTCGCTTTCTTTGATAGGCAAAATAAATCCATTTTTATTCAAAATATGATTTTGAGAAAGTTGACTATTTTTAAATCGTAAAAGTTCACCTTTGGCAGGCAAAAAATTCAAATGACCAAAATATGGATTGTAATGATGGCAATGAAATCCTTCACAAAAAACAACTTGAGAAAAAGATTCAGCACCCATTTGAACAAAGTTTCCATCCTTTACAAAAGAGGCTATTTCATATTGATATTCTTTCAATTGATAAATCCCTTTGTCTAAGAAATGTTTCTTAGAAAGTTTTAGAAATTTTACCACATCTAACCATCCTGATTGTGATATCCAAACGCCCTCATCCGTCCAATTTAAAAATAAATTATCTATTTGATTTTTTCGATCCAATAACCATTTTTTCATTTCAACGTTCGCAAAAGGTCGAAAAAGAGGCATTGGATGAAAAAATGAATCCGATAAATCTTCCTCCAATTGTTGATAAAAAGGAAAAAGATAGTTGAATAATTCATTGGCCAACCACGTTTCTTCTAGTTTCCTACCGGTGATTGGATTGAAAATTCCGGCAGCAGCGACAGAGGAATTAAAATGACTTGTTGGAGAATCCCAAATTTGAAAAGGCAAATTCGCATGTAATAATTGATGCGCCAATACAGTACCTGCAAGCCCTTGCCCAATGATTAAAACAGGAAGCGCTGAATTAGTTGATTTCACTTTGTACACGACGTACTTGTTCTAAGACAAATTCTACTTGTTCATCTAAGGTTCGATAGGAAGTATCTAAATCAACTGCATCAAGAGCTCTTCTTAAAGGTCCTTCTGATCGATTGGAATCTATTTCATCTCGAATTTTTAAATTTTCAATAATTTGTTCCAATGGTAAATCCTCCCCTTTTTGCATTAATTCAAGTTTTCTTCGCTGTGCACGAATTTCAGATTTCGCGGTCATAAAAATCTTTAACTCAGCTTTCGGAAAAACAATCGTACCTATATCTCTACCATCCATCACCAAACCTTTGGATTCACCCATTTTTTGTTGTTGAGCAACCATGGCATGGCGAACTATTGGAATCGCACTTACTTGACTTACCATATCAGAGATATACATTTTCCTGATTTCTGCCTCCACATTTTCGTCATTCAAAATAGTATCAGATGCTTGACGTTGTGGATTGTAAAGAAAAGTTATGTGAACATGCTTTAATGCATTCTGAACTTGATATAAATGATTAATTTGAATTTGATGACGATAAAAATACAAAGCAACGGCACGGTACATAGCACCAGAATCTACAAAAACATACGATAAAGCTGCAGCAACTTTTTTAGCGGTTGTACTTTTTCCACAAGAAGAAAAGCCATCGAGGGCTACGATAATTTTCGACATCAGATTAATTTAAAAAATGATTAATAGTCTCAAAGCATTTTTCAGGTTCTTCATAAAGGGATTGATGTGCAGATTCTGAGAAAACAATCATTTGATGCAATTTAGTATTTATATCGATACATTCCTGTATATCAACTTTTGAAATCATCCCATCCAATTCTCCATGTATAAATAAAAAAGGAATTAAGGTGTTTTTCAAAACTTCACGACCATCGCTTCGATTTTTCATAGCCAAAGTTGCTGCAATTAAACCATCTGGCGATAATGTTTGATAACGGTCAATCAGGGATTGAATAAGGCTTGCTTTTTTCTCAACAAATACTTTTGTAAACAAATTAGGAATAAAAGGTGTGATGAATTTTCCAACTCCAATAGTTTGTATGAATGAAGCTGTTTTTTCTCGATTCAACTTCTTTTCAGCAGAATCTGGAAAAGCGGTTGAATTCAACATGACAACTTTTTCTATACGCTCTGGATATAATTTAGCCAATTCAAGTGCAATGTAACCTCCCATGGAATGACCTACAATGTAAAACTGCTGTTCATTCGGAAAAGAATCCATCAATTTATGTGCATAATCAGACAATTGAGGACAATCGATCCAATTGGCAAAATCTGGACAAGAAAAGGAATAATTCCATGTAAAATTTTGGAGAAAATCATCCCAAACACGATGATCCTCTCCAAAACCATGTAAAAAAAGAATTGACGGAGCATCCATAAAACAGATTTATGCTACTCTTTTTAATTGATGAAATACGGTTTTCTCAAATTTTTCTTTTGCATAAGAAAGACTTACTTCAAATGTTGCTAAATTTTCTTGTGAAGGAATTTCGAACATGGCGTCTGTCATGATTGCTTCCAAAATGGAACGCAATCCTCTGGCGCCTAATTTATACTCCATTGCTTTTTCAACAATGTATTCTAAAGCATCTGATGAAAAAGCTAATTTGACATTTTCCATTTCAAAAAGCTTTTCATATTGTTTCACCAAAGCATTTTTAGGCTTAGTTAAAATTGATAATAAGGTGGAGCTATCTAAAGGATTCAGATACGTAATCACAGGTAATCGACCTAATAATTCAGGAATCAAGCCAAATGATTTCAAATCTTGTGCTGTTACATACTTCATGATTTGATCTTGTTCAAAAGAATCATGAAAGGTATCATCTCCCGAAAAACCAATCGGACGAGAATTTAGTCGCTTAGCAATATGTCGACCGATCCCATCAAATGCCCCTCCACATATAAATAAAATATTTTCTGTATTTACTGCAATCATTTTTTGATCTGGATGCTTTCTACCCCCTTGTGGCGGTACATTAACAATAGACCCTTCCAACAATTTCAATAAAGCTTGTTGGACACCTTCTCCAGATACATCACGGGTAATGGATGGATTGTCTGATTTACGTGCAATTTTATCAATTTCATCGATGAAAACAATGCCATTTTCAGCCTTTTCTACATCATAATCAGCAGCTTGTAAAAGTCGGGTCAAAATAGTTTCAACATCTTCCCCCACATAACCAGCTTCCGTTATCACGGTAGCATCTGCAATACAAAAAGGAACTTGTAATTTCTGAGCAAGAGTTCTCGCTAAATACGTTTTACCTGTACCCGTTTCTCCAACCATCAAAATATTGGATTTCTCTATTTTAACATCATCAGGAGTTGGAATCTGCATTAGACGCTTATAATGATTGTAAACAGCCACCGACAAGTGTTTTTTGGCCTCATCTTGGCCAATCACATACTCATCTAAATGATTTTTCAGGTCAATGGGTTTTACCAACTCAAAATTCTTTTTATTCGAATTAGTTTTTGCTGATTTAAAACCTAGTTCTTCCTGCACCACTTTAAAACCTTGTTCCAAACATGAATCGCAAATATGCCCATCTATGCCAGACAACAGAATACCTACATCATTTTTAGAGCGACCACAAAAGGAACAGTGATTATTTTTTTTGGAACTTGCCATTATTGCTTAAACTGTACGTGTTAAAATTTCATCAATTAAACCATATTCTTTGGCCTCAGCAGCTTTCATCCAATAATCGCGGTCGCTATCTCTTTCTATTTCTTCAAATGATTTTCCAGAATGCTTTGCTAAAATTTCATATAATTCTTGACGAATTTTGACAATTTCTCTGGCAGTGATTTCAATGTCACGACTTTGACCTTGTGCACCTCCTGAAGGTTGGTGAATCATTACGCGAGCATGCTCTAGAGCTGAACGTTTGCCCGCTGCTCCACCAGCTAAAAGAACGGCACCCATTGAAGCAGCTAGTGAGGTACAAACAGTTGCTACTTCAGGGCGGATGTAATTCATTGTATCATAAATACCTAATCCAGCATAAACGGAACCACCTGGACTATTGATATACATCACAATATCCTTTTTGGCATCTGTTGATTCCATAAATAATAACTGGGCAACAATGATATTGGCCATATAATCATCTACAGGAACACCCATAAAAATGATACGATCCATGATTAAACGTGAAAAAACATCAATTTGTGCAAAACGCATTGGTCTTTCCTCAATGATGTATTGCGTCATATCTTCAATTTGATGCAATGGACGATCACCAATATGATTCATGTATTGATCAACAGCTAGGCCATTTAAACCTCTGTGATGAACAGCATATTTACGAAATTCTTCTCCTGATAATTCCTTTGGATACATAGTATGTAAAGTTTAAAATTCAAATTTAAAATAAGTTTCGGATAAATTTATTTCCAATGAAGTTTCTAACGTTATTCCCGAAAGCTTAGTTCACAGAAAACCCCGCAAATACGGGGTATAACTGAAATTATATGTCACAAAAAAATTACAGTGCTCCAGCAATTTCTTTGAATTTATCAACATCTATTTTACTTAATTTGTTTGGCACATTTTCAACCAAAACATTAGACACTTTATCAGCAATGGCTTGGTTGTACAAATTCATAAAATTATCTGTCTTGGATCTATCTGTCAAGTAACCATTGGCAATTTTATCGATCATCTCCTCAATTCCCGGTTGATCAGAAGATAAATAACCACCAAACTGCTGGCGAACCATGTCTTTAGCTTTTTCCAATACCTCTGTATATTCTACTTTGATATCAAATTTGGATACAATTTCGTTTTTAATTAAATTCCATCGAATATCTTTTTTGACATTTTCGAAATCTTGATCAATTTGCTCCGGAGTAAATTTTCCTTCGTTGATACGAATCAACCAAGTTTTTAAAAAATTCTCTGGTAAATCTATTTTAACTTGTTCTAAAAGAGCCTTTTCAGCATCAATTTTCAATAAATATTCTGCTTCTCTTTTGTAATTTGATTGAATGATTTCAGTAACCTGCTCTTTGAATGACTTTTCATCCGTTGCTTTACCAGGTCCTAAAACCTTATCAAAAAAAGCTTCATTGAATTCAGATGGTACTGAACGAGTAATATCTTCCACTACATATGAAACTTCTCCTTTCAATTCAGCCACTTCATCCTCTTTCTTACCTGTTGCTAAAGCCAAGGATTTAGCATCAACAAAAACCTTATCAATGGCGAACTTTAAGGTATCACCTACTTTCGCACCTATGAAAGTCTTTTTCGATTTCTCAACAATCGCATGCATTGGGATAGCTGATTTCTCTACCCATTCTCCTTGAGTGAAGGTACCAAAAACTAAATCACGATCTTCAACTATTTCAGGATGAGTTTGCTCTCCAAATTGCTTTTTAAGGTTTTCAATAGTTTCATCTATTTCCTTCTTATCAGCTTTTATTTCATAAGAGGTAATCGATTTAATTTTGGGCAAATCAATAGTGAATTCGCCATGAAATCCTAAATCATAATGAAATGTAAATTCGGTATCTTTTTCCCAGTCGATCGAATCAGATTCATCAACTGCTGGAAGTGGCTCACCTACTAAATTCAACTTATTTTCTTTGATATAATCACTTACTTCGTGACCCAACAAATGATTAATCTCATCTACTAAAGTAGATTGACCGTACAATTTTTTAACCAAAGGCATAGGAACCATTCCTGGTCTAAAACCTTTTATACTAGCCTTCTTACGGTAGTCTTTTAATTTTTTGTCAACTTTTTCTTGGTAATCTAGACCAGAAACTACAACCGTCAAACGACCTTCTAAATCATTTGTTTTGTTGAGTGAAATATTCATGAGGAAATGTTTAAAATTTCTATTAAAAAAGCCCCCAATACCTTTCGATGTTGAGGGCTTGCCGATGGGTGTACGGGCGGAGGGACTCGAACCCCCATGCCTCGCGGCGCCAGATCCTAAGTCTGGTATGTCTACCAATTCCACCACGCCCGCTTACAATTGGAGGGGCAAAGGTAATTAGCAATTTTTATTATTCCAAAGGTGAAACAAAATTATATAGAGAATATTGAAAGTTTTATCTTAAATTCAATAATGTAAAGATCAAACTTTCTATTTTTGCAAAAATTAAATAAACAATGTCAGAAGCAAGACCTAACTGGAAAAAATGGTACACAACTTTAGTTATGTTTCTGATTTCGATCATTCTTTTTTTTCTTCTTTTCAGTCAAATTTACCAATAAGATGCAAAATATAGATTGGGTCGTATTATTTGTTACCATTGGAGGAATTGTTGCCTATGGAAGTTGGAAAGGAAAGCAATCAAGACAATCTTTACAAGGCTTTCTGTTAGCTGATCGTGAATTACCTTGGTACCATATTTTACTCTCAGTGATGGCCACCCAAGCTTCAGCCATTACTTTTTTATCTGCTCCAGGGCAAGCATACACAGACGGTATGCGCTTTGTTCAATTTTATCTGGGTCTACCTTTGGCCATGATAATCCTTTCCATCACCTTCATTCCCCAATATTATCAGCTAAAAGTGTACACGGCTTATCAATTTTTGGAAGAACGATTTGATGCCAAAACAAGAATATTAACTAGTTTATTATTTTTAATCCCGAGAGCTCTTTCAACAGGTGTGACTATTGCGGCTCCATCCATTATTTTATCCACTTTGTTGGGATGGGACCTAACATGGACAAATACCATTACAGCAATTGTCGTTACAGGATATTGCATATTAGGAGGGTCAAAAGCAATATCATATACGCAAATGCTACAAATGTCGGTTGTTTTAGCTGGAATGATTTTAGCTGGAGTTTTCATTGTGTTAAAGTTGCCAAAAGAAATTGGCATGAACGAATCATTACACATTGCAGGAAAGCTAAATAAAATCAATTTAATTAATTGGAAATTTGATTTGAACGATCGGTACAATATCTGGTCTGGAATCATTGGTGGTTTCTTTTTACAATTATCTTATTTTGGTACGGATCAAAGTCAAGTAGGGCGGTATTTAACAGGACAATCGGCAACTGAAAGTAAAAAAGGTTTGTTGTTAAATGGGTTTTTAAAGATCCCGATGCAATTCTTTATTTTGCTTGTAGGAATATTGGTTTTTGTATTCTATCAATTTGAAGAACCGCCCATGTTTTTCAACAAAAACACGGAGAAGGTATGGAAAGAAAATAAATCTTATACTGATTTAGAAAATCAAAAATCAAGCATTTTTGAAAATAAAAAAAAGGAAGAACTTGCCTTAATTAACGCGCTCAAGGAAGGTAATGATTCAAAAATCAAAGAAAGTAAAGAAACCATTAATCGATTGAACGATTCTCAAAATCAACTGGTAAAAGCAGCAAAAGAAATCCTTATTAAAGAAAATCCAAAGCTTGAAACCCAAGACACCAATTATATCTTCTTGCGTTTTATAACCGATTTTTTACCGATTGGCTTGGTAGGTTTCTTGATTGCCATGATATTGTTATCTTCTATGGGTTCTATGGCATCCGCTTTTGGCTCATTGACATCCACAACCATGGTTGATATTTACCAGCGCTTTTTACGCCCGGATGAAAGCAATCAACATTATTGGTGGACCTCTAAAATCATCACCTTAATTTGGGGAATCTTTTGTCTATTTGTCGCTCAATTTGCAGTCAATATGGGCAGCCTAATTGAAGTAGTTAATATTCTAGGCTCTTGGTTTTACGGTACAATTTTAGGCGTATTTTTATGTGCTTTTTATTTACCAAAAACAAAGGGAACACAAGTCTTTTGGGCTGCTATTTTAGCTGAATTTGTGGTAATTTACGCTTGGAAGATTGATTTAATGGCATTCTTATGGTTGAATGTACTTGGTTGTTTGCTAGTTGTGGCATTGGCGAAGTTGTTTTCCTTAGGAAGATAGAAAATGAATGACGTAAGATGTATGACGTAAGATGTAGGACGTAAGATGTATGACGTAAGATGTATGACGTAAGATGTATGACGTAAGATGTAGGACGTAAGATGTATGACGTAAGATGTATGACGTAAGATGTAGGACGTAAGATGTATGACGTAAGATGTAGGATGTATGACTCTATTACCTATTACCTATTACCTATTACCTTACTCCGCTTTCATGGTAAACTTAACCGGATTAACCGGTTTTTCATCAAACGACCGCTCATTTTTGATTGCGTCTACAACATCCATTCCTTTGGTTACTTTTCCAAAAACAACATAATTTTTATAATAAGGCTTGGCCTCTTCTGTATTGGATATAATAAAAAATTCGCTTGGCGAAGATGATTTAAGAGGGTTTCCTTCATCATATCGTGCCATGGCAATCGTCCCACGAATTGGCTTCAAATCATCGATATATTCAGCTGGAACCAAATAATCCAAGCGATCAAAATACTCTCCCCCTCCTTGAATTCCCGAATCATATATATTGCGATAAAAATAACGGTCGTTAAAATACCCCATTTTCACCAAACGAATAAAATTAATCCGGTGCAAGGGAGTTCTTTTATCTAGTTCAATATGGATGTCTCCCAAACGGGTTTCAATGATTACTTGATTTTCAGGGTGTTCATTTTGTACCAAAATCAATTCATCTTTCACCTTATTGGGATTTAATTTCCAATCGGGTTGACAAGCAGTCAGAACAAAAACAAAAACAAAAAATAAAAGGTAAGGTTTAGACATAAAAAATGGGGGCAAAAGCCCCCAAATTTAAATAAAATAATGTTTATAATTAAGCTACTTTCCTTCTTGTAAAATAAAGTACAGCAAATACAACTATTAAGATAGCTGGGAATAACATCATATTGCTCAATGTTGCTTGACCTGCTGCTAAATCAGCAGCGTCTCCAGCCAAACCTTCTGCCACTTTAGCAGCTTTGTTTTCATCAATCCAGCCACCAATAATTGGTTGGAACATAGAAGAAGAGAACATTCCAACTCCTCCCATAATAGATAAGCCCATTGCACCTGTTTCAGGCATTGATTCAGCTACAAAGCCCAACATGTTTGGCCAGAAATAACAAATTCCTAAAGCATAAATAATGGCAGCAAAATATAAAGTAGAACCAGACATGGTACTCATTAAATACAAACCTGCTAAAGCAAAAATTGCAGATCCTAATAAAACACCCAATGTATTAATTTTTGCAATAATTGGTCCTGCAAAATACCGACCCACAGCCATCAAACCAGTTACTAATGCTAAAATTAACATTGGACTAGCACCAGCTTTAGACAAGATTGGTCCAACCCATTGTTGAGGACCAAATTCTGAAATTGCTGTTAAAGCCATACAAGCTAACATAAATAAGTACAAAGGATTTAACATCGCCTTGAAATTACCCATTGTTGAATTTTCAACAACTTTAGGCTTTGGAAAGGCTTGTCCGAAGAACAAATACGCATAAATAATAGTTGGAATTAAAATTACCCAAATTTGTGCTTGCCAAGTCATTGCATTATCAGTCATAAATTTAGAAATCAAAGATCCTACAACAATTCCACCTGGGAACCACATGTGGAAACGATTTAATTTACTACTCATCTCATTTCCAGAATAAGCATCTGCAATCATTGGATTACAAGCTGCTTCAGTACAACCATTTCCTAATCCTATGAATAAAGTTGAAATCAGTAATGTATTGTAATCTCCAGCATAAATGGTTAGCAAAATACCAAGAGCGTGAGCAACTAGAGCAATTTGCATGATTAATTTTGGTCCAATAGAAGTATAAAAAACACCTCCTAAAATCATTGAAATTGGGAAACCTAAAAACCACATTTGGTTGATATGGCCTAGTTGAACATTATCCAAACTCAACTCTGTCCCTAATTGTGGTAAAATACCTGCTCTAATACTAAAAGAAAAAGCAGTCGTAATAAGTGCAAAGCAACTGCCTAAAAAAAGACGATTGGCGTTAACTGATTGGTTCATAGGAATTTAATTTATTATAAAGGTTTAGAAAAATACTATTCTTGGAAAATTTAAATAATTTATTAAAAAAATCTTGTCAAAAAAACGAAAAGATTTTTAATTATTAATATTAAATTGAAAATATTTTCAAATATATTTAAAAATCACACAGAAACATTGCCCATATTATTCAAAATATGCTTTATTTTTGTGGAAATACTAAATCTAAATAATTATGATTCAAGGAGGTACTTCTACCCTTTCCAAAAGTCGCCAAAGTCGCAAATTAAAAATGGGAATGATTGGTGGAAGTTTGGAAGCATTTATTGGGGCTGTTCATCGGAGAGGAGCTCAATTAGACGGAGAAATCGAATTAGTTTGTGGAGCCTTTAGCTCCAATCCAGAAAAATCTAAAGCAACAGGTGAATCGCTTTATTTGGCTCCGAATAGAGTTTACGAAACTTATGAGGAGATGATCCTAAAGGAAAAAGAATTACCAGAAGGAGAACGAATGGATTTTGTCTCGATTGTAACTCCCAATCATATTCATTTTCCTGCAGCTAAATTCGCATTAGAAAATGGATTTCATGTCGTTTGCGATAAACCTGCGACTTTGAATTTAGCAGAAGCAAAAGAATTGAAAAAAATCATTGAAAAATCGGGATTAATTTTTGCATTAACCCATAATTATACTGCATATCCTTTGATTAAGGAAGCCAAACATTTAGTCGATACGGGGGAATTAGGAGAAATTCGCAAAATTATTGTAGAATATCCACAAGGTTGGTTGATTGATTTGGTGGAAGCTACCGGACAAAAACAAGCTGCTTGGAGAACAGATCCTGAAAGATGTGGCGCAGCGGGTGCCATTGGAGACATTGGAACACATGCAGAGAATATTATTGAATATATCACTGGTTTACACATTGATGAATTATGTGCCGACTTAACAATTTTCGTAGAAGGCAGACAATTGGATGATGATGGAAATATTTTAATTCATTATAACAATGGAGCAAGGGGAGTTTTACATTGTAGCCAAATTTGTAATGGAGAGGAAAATGATTTTAATTTCCGAATCTATGGCTCAAAAGCTGGTTTAGTTTGGCATCAAATGGACCCAAATACCATGGTGATCAAATCGAGAGATGGTGGAAGTAGAAATATCCGTACAGGTGTAGGAAATTTATCTCCACAAACACAAGCACACACCCGTCAGCCGGCAGGTCACCCTGAAGGATATGTAGAAACGTTTGCGAATATTTATCGCAATTTTGCATTAGCCGTTAGAGCAAGATGGGAAGGTGTGGCTCAAAACCCAATCTATGATTTCCCAGGAATTGAAGAAGGAATCAAAGGAATGGCATTTATAGAAAATGTCGTTCGATCTTCCAAAGACCATACAAATAAGTGGACAAAATTTGAAATTTAATATTAGAAATAATCATGACAAAAATTAAAGTTGGAATTGTTGGAACAGGTTTCATCGGACCTGCTCACATTGAGGCATTAAGAAGATTACCCAATGTAGAAGTGGCTGCACTTTGTGAAGTAACCATCGAATTAGCTGAAGCAAAAGCAAAGCAATTAGGAATTGGCCGTTGGTACACATTTGAAGAATTATTGAAACAAGATGATATTCAGAGTGTGCATATTTGCACTCCCAATTTCTTGCACTTTTCCCAATCAAAAGCTGCCTTATTAGCAGGAAAACATGTTATATGTGAAAAACCTTTAGCAAAGGACTTGCATGAGGCGGAAGAACTGGTTGAATTGGCGGCTAAATCTGGCTTAGTAAATGCGGTTCACTTCAATTTGCGGTACTACCCATTGGTTCGTCAAATGAAAACCATGCGTGAAAAAGGCGATTTAGGTGAAGTTTTTTCTATCATAGGTAGCTATTTACAAGATTGGTTATTTTACAATACCGATTATAACTGGCGTTTAGAACCAGACAAATCTGGAGATTCTAGGGCCATTGCGGACATTGGATCTCACTTATTGGACATTATTGAGTACATTACTGGACTAAAAACCGTCGAAGTAATGGCTGATTTCAATACCGTTCATCCAATTCGTAAAAAGCCATTGAAACCTGTAGAAACTTATTCAGGCAAAATGTTACAGCCAGAGGATTATGCGGATGTTCAAATTAATACCGAAGATCATGCGAATGTATTATTGCGTTTTGATAATGGAAATAGAGGTTCTGTAACCGTTTCACAAGTTTCGGCAGGACGTAAAAACCAATTAAAATTAGAAATTTCAGGTTCCAACCAAACTTTTGCCTTTAACTCTGAGACTCCAAATGAATTATGGATTGGAAATAGAGACAAAGCGAACCAAGTATTAATGAGAGATCCCTCTTTGGCATATCCAGAAGCTAGAGACATTATGACTTTCCCAGGTGGGCATAACGAAGGATTTTCTGACACATCAAAGCAATTATTCAAGGAAGTTTATGCGGCTATCGAGCAAGGAAAACAACCTGAAAAACCTAGTTTCCCTACTTTTGCAGATGGCTACAGAGAATTATTGATCTGCGAAAAAATATTAGAAAGTACTCGTAAACAAGCTTGGGTTAAAATTTAATCGGAACAACTATGCAAACAATTAAAGGACCAGCTATTTTTTTAGCGCAGTTCATGGGGGATGAAGCCCCATTTAATAATTTAGAAAATATTTCCACTTGGGTAGCCTCATTGGGTTATAAAGGAGTTCAGATTCCTTCTTGGGATTCTCGTTGCATTGATTTACAAAAAGCAGCTGAATCAAAAACCTATTGCGATGAAATCAAAGGAATGTTAGCGTCTAAAGGCTTACAAATCACGGAACTTTCATCTCACTTACAAGGACAATTAGTTGCGGTAAATCCCGCTTATGACCTAGGTTTTGATGCCTTTGCGCCAGATTCAGTAAAAGGTAATCCAAAAGCAAGAACAGAATGGGCGATTCAGCAATTAAAATATGCGGCAAAAGCGTCTCAAAATTTAGGATTGAATGCTCATGCAACGTTTTCTGGTTCATTGATGTGGCATACCGTTTATCCTTGGCCACAAAGACCTGCTGGATTAGTCGAGCAAGGTTTTGCAGAATTAGGTAGACGTTGGATGCCTATTTTAAATACCTTTGATGAGTGTGGTGTTGATTTATGTTATGAAATTCACCCTGGTGAAGATTTACATGATGGCGTTACTTTTGAGATGTTTTTGGATGAGGTAAAAGGTCACAAAAGAGCCAATTTATTATATGATCCATCACACTTTGTGTTACAGGCATTGGATTACAAACAATACATCGATTTTTATCATGAGCGCATTAAAATGTTCCATGTCAAGGATGCAGAATTTAATCCAACAGGAAAACAAGGCGTTTATGGAGGATATCAATCATGGATTAACCGTGCGGGGCGTTTCCGCTCATTAGGTGATGGGCAAGTTGATTTCAAAAGTATTTTCTCAAAATTAACTCAATACGGTTACGATGGTTGGGCTGTTTTAGAATGGGAATGCTGCATCAAAGATCCTGTTCAAGGAGCGACGGAAGGAGCACCATTTATTGCTAGTCACATCATCAAAGCAACAGAAAAGGTATTTGATGATTTTGCGGGTACGGGAGCGGATGAGGAGTTCAATAAAAAGATATTAGGACTTTAAAATTATGAATTATGAATTATGAGTCAATTTGAAATTATTTCATAACTCATAATTCATAATTAAAGAATGCCATCTTGAATTAAATAATTTCGTTAATCAATTAGCACCATCTACTTTTGCCCTTTTAACAGCATAATCACCAATTTGGATTCCATGTTTTCCTCCCATGGAACAATCAACACGGAAGTGAATCAAACCGAACACTCTTGAATCTGAGGCCTCCTGAGCATATGCGTTAAAAACACTTGTTTTATCCGGGAAAAAAGAAGATAAAACCGTAGCTGCCGCATAAGAAAACGTCGAATGGCCAGAAGTGTAACTTGGAAAATTCGGTAGTCCCACTGAAGTTTTTAAACCAAATTGCTGTGGACGAGGGCTATAATAGTAATATTTTGTCTCCCAACAAGCAATACCGGCATCCATCAAAGCTGTACCTACATAGGCCAACATTCTTGCCATTCGTATTTCAGAATATTTAGCATCAAATCCTGCTTGACATGCATATCGATGCCAATGACCTGGAGGTGTATAAGATCCTGGGCCATCTGCCCAATAATTGGCGATTGCCGCTTGATTTCGGGTTTGGTTGGATTGAATATTTTGTAACTCTTCCAAATCTTTTTTGAATTCAGCAGATCCTTCCAAATATGGTTTAGCAGGGCGAATGCTTTCTAAAGTAGTTCGATCAAAGTTCCAAGTCTTAACTGCTCCATAATTGGGTAACATGGGTGGTCTTGCGGGAGTTTCTTGACTGATCCAGGGATTAACAAAACCAATTGATTTGGAATGATTGATCAAATCTGGAACCAAAGCTTGATTATTCGCGGCGCTCATTCCATCAGCTTTTGCTCTTGCCATCACTTTTACTGCAACCGCTGCACCTAGTGATAACCCCGCATTTACATCCGAAGGCACATTGGTTTTTGCCCAAATAGGTACATTTTTCGCTTCGTCTAATTTTTGTTTCAAAAATGGACCTTCTCCTGGAAACATCGCTAATAAAACAGTATAACTTGCTTGAGAAACAACCGCATATTCTGATGGGTAACTAGGTAGTGTCGAAATTGGCAACAATGGCTTAATGGATGAATCAAATATATTGGGGGGAGCCCTTTTGTATTGATATTTATATTTCCAAGCGGCTACCAAAGCATCGTATTGGGCGACACTTAGGTAGGCTAAAGCTCTTGCTGTGTAGGGTGGATTGGCAAATGGAAATTTAGGATCAGCTAAAGGATCCGCTGCATTGGGAACGGGATAAACCCCCGAAGAATTAGCTGCAGGAGGAAGATTGTACTTTGCGGATAATTCCCTTGCAATTTCATTCCAACGTAAAACAACACCAGCTCCCCAATATTGCACAGCTTGCTTTTGTACATCTGTTACAACAATAGTTTTTAATGAATCGATTTCCTTTTTATATAAAGGATCAGAAATCAACAAAGGTGCAGAGAGACTGACATCCGTTGGATCTGCTAAAACAAAAGTTTTCCAAGTTCCACCTGTTTCATCCAAATTTGTAGGCATGTAAGGAACTAATCCTAGTTCATTAGCACTTTTATCGCAAGAAATAAAAACCATTGCGATGAATATAGTTATGATATATTTCATTTCATTACAATTTAAATTGGTACAATATACCTAAAGAATAAGTGGTACTTTGACCGACATTTTGTCCGTCAAAAACATAAGCCACCTTCGCATTAACTCCCAAAGATTTGGGTTGATATTTACCATAAATCCCTACAGTTGACATCGTCATGTCGTTTGTCAAAAAAGGCATATCATTTCTTCGGATATCGTCACCTTTGGTGCAAGAAAAATGCTCAGCAAATAACTCCAATTGATTGTCCTTTTTAAGATAGCCGAATCTTAGAGCAGCATCGAATGCATCTGGAACAGGCACTTGATTGGTATTATACAATTTACCTCCTGATAAATAAGCATCACGATCTGCCTTTACCATCGATCGAGCCTGATAAGAAATCGAACTATTTACATAAAGATTCTTTGGCAAATTATATGAAATGATCCCTCTAACTATAAAAGATTTTGACCCTAAACCAATAGACATGGGCATGAAATCTGGAACATAATTTGTCAGAGGTATACTGAACCCCAAAACCCCATGAGCAGTTATTCCATGAAAAGATTTGGATTTAGCCTTAAGAAAAAGGGAAGCATCTTGCAATCCCTTCTGGCCCAACAAATTACCCTGACTAGCATCTGTTTTTATAAAAGGAACAATAGCAATCAGGTTTAAATCCTTTTTAATTCCATAGGCCAACATCGCGGTCATAGACTGAGTTGTCAATCGTCCAATATTAGGATTATCGCGTTTCAAAGTATTTTCCCAATAATTCGTCCAAGAACTATTTCCGTAAATCAATGCGCCACATACCAAATTTTTATTCATATAAATGGCATCATGTGGCATTTGTGCCAATAACTTCTCCATTGAAATACATGAAAAGATGATCAAAAAAAAGATATATTTTTTCATCTTTAAAAACGTTGAGAAATAGTTGCTGATAATAAATAATCCGCAAATGCAGCGTCTCCGTGCTTATTATTTGCCCAATCGTTGAAACTTTTGATACGATTTCTTTGAGTTGCTAAAGGCAGTGAAACAAAAAGCACGGTGTTTTTACGAGTGTAACTTACACCTGGCTCTATCGAAAAAATAAATCCAGGACGTCGAAAACCATCACTACCTCCAATTAAATCATAAGCTGGAATACCTTCGATTCTTGCCCCTAAAGTAGCTCCAATTCCTGCCGTGGAAGAAAGCACATAATTCAATCCAACCCTTCCTGCATATTGATCTGCCACCGAATGGTATTGTACCATTAAATCTGTAACTGGCTTATCAGGAGCGTTTTGTAAGGTAGTATTCGTATTACGCGGATTTGACAAATAAAAAGCATTATAATAAACAGAAGTCCTGTTAAACAATTGTTGGTAACCTTGAATTTCTAAATTAATACCAACACCACCGTCACCTAGTTGAATCGATTGATCAACCGCCTTTTCCACTGTGTAATCTGTACCATCTGATTTTCTTCTATGTACCACATCCATCACATTGCTATTTCCAGTAGGTAATTTCAAGCCAAGCCCCAAACTAAAATTTCCTTTGGCATGTTTTAATGGATCAAGTATCCAGTAATAGGCAGTCAGACGTAAATCACCTATGCCGTTGGCCATGGTAGAAAATCTTTTTTGATCCGGATTGCCTGCAACTGCATTCCCATAATGCTCGTACATGGAAGATCTTAAATTGAAATTGATTGGTAAATTGGCCGATACCGAAAAGCGATCAGTGAAAGAATAGGTAATTCCTAAATCTAATGATTGAGAATCATTGATCACGTTATTATTAGCCGCTTCTCTTTGAGGTTGATAATCTGCGCCAACAAAATGCTTATAAGAATGTAAACTACGAAAACCCAAGGCTACTTGCCAAGCACCTGGATGCAACATTGCATTGGCATTCGTACCCGTTCCAACCGAACAACTCATGTGTCTAACAGCCACACAACCTTGGCCAAAAGTAATAGAGGTCGCTCCTACAAATAGTAGAGCGATTAGTAAAATATTTTTCATATAGCTTAAAATAAATTTGAATAAATACATTTTTTCAAGGCATAATTATCCCTTGAATGCACATAATCAGAAAATTTTAAGCTTGCCGGGGCGGGGAAAATGAATCAGAAGAAAATTCTGTAGTAGATAGAATTGGATGAATCGACTTAATGGTTTCACTAGGCCATTCAATGATGTAAAACACCCAAGATGAGGAATTAGAACAGTATTCTTTAACTAATGAATTGATTAATTTAGATTTGGATGGGCTGTTATCTCGTTGATCACTTAAATGTTCATTTACTTGATTAGCCAAATCAAAAAAATTCTCTCTAGCACTTCTATCTGTAACAATTGTCGTGTAAAGCGTATCATTTTGCAAAATTTGCTCCGTCATTTGATAAAAGTCGTCACCATTTCTTAATTCCCCATTTACATCCTTAGGAGCTTCCCAGTTAGTAGAATAGGGTAATGCAAGTGGTATTTTAACAACAATCGTTTCAGCAGATTCAGTACTAGAGCTTACCAAATTATTGTCAAAAATAAACTTTAAAGCAAAGCCACCTGCTTGATATAGCAGCAAACAGATCAATAAAAGAGAGATGGCTTTTTTCATAAAAACTCCTAAAATTAGCTTATTTTTCAATTACAGTACCTAATTCTTGAGAAATATTTTTTTGAATTTCTTTCAATTGAATGAACTCCAAAAGTAATTCATTGATAGAGTCAGAAGCTCCTTCAGCTTGATTCAATGAATTCAACACCTCATGAAGTTTTTGATCATTATAAACTTTACGTAAGCGTAATACATTTTTATATGCCAAATCTTCTAACATTTCATCCTCCCGGCTTACACGGATATCGTGTTTATCCTTCCAGACATCTGACAAAAGATATTTTTCAGAAGAAAAATCGATGGCCAATTTTTGAATTTCCTCATTAGGATGATGAAGAAAAAAATCGGGATTCAATGAATTCTTATTGATAATTTCTTTTTTACAAATCGTAAAAATTTGATTGAATATGGGTGACTGAAATTCTATATTCTCTAGTTCATCCAACATATACTGTATCAAAATTAATCCTGGAGCCGCCACCGCATTTATTTCCAAATGACCGAAATTCATAATCAAACGAATACATTCTGATTCTTGATAGAAAGCTAGATTTTGAACTTGAGGAGCTGATTCATGATCCGTAGGCTCAAACAAACCTTGCAAGGCTTGGTATTCTTGCGATGAAAGTTGTTGATTGTTCCCCTCCGTTGACGAGCTGAAAGATTTCTGTTTTAAACCCTTGAGATGAATTTTATTTAATTCTGAAATGAGAACATCTTCTTCCAAACGCATCAGAGACGCTGTTTTTTGAATAAATAAACTTCTTTGAATGGCATCTGGAATTTTGGAAATACTTTGAACCATTTCTTTAATCAACTCCGACTTTTTAAAAGGGTCGTCTCCAGCCTCCTTCATGAATAAATTGGCTTGAAAAGAAATAACATCCTTCGCTTCTTTTTTGATGTAATCTAAAAAAGCTTCACTACCAATTTTTCGAACAAAACTATCTGGATCATTTCCTTCGGGAAATACCACTAAATTCACTTGCAAACCTTCTTCTAAAATCAAATCCATTCCCCTCAATGCAGCTTTAATACCCGCATTATCTCCATCATAGAGAACAGTTACATGCTTGGTAAAACGTGCAATTAATTTGATTTGATCCGTTGTTAACGAAGTTCCTGAAGAAGCAACTACATTTTTAATTCCTGCTTGATGTAAAGAGATTACATCGGTATAACCTTCCACCAAATAGCATACATCCAAATTGCGAATTTCATTTTTCGCCTGCGCAATTCCATAAAGAATGGAAGATTTATGGTAAACATCCGTTTCAGGTGAATTAAGGTATTTGGCTTGCGATGATTTGCTAGCATCACTTTTTAAAATTCTAGCTCCAAACGCAATAACCTTACCTGAAACATTGTGAATAGGAAAAATAACCCGATTTCTAAATCGATCGTATACCTTTCCTTCCTCATTGCGCTGAGTAACTAAGCCCGCTTTTTCAATGATTTCTTGGCTGTAGCCTTGTTTTATCGCTGTTTTGACAAATAAATCCCACGACTCTGGACTATATCCTAAATCAAAAGTTTGAATGGTTGCATCGGAAAAACCTCTTTCCTTGAAATAGGGTAATGCAATCGATTTCCCCTCATCCGATTGATGCAATTGATTTTTAAAAAACTCTTTGGCATACTCCAAAATGATGAACAAGCTTTCGCGCTCATTTTGACGATTCATTTGATCGTCCGTCATTTCTTCTTCTTGAATTTCTATGCCATATTTTTTTGCCAAATGACGTAATGCCTCTCCGTAACCTAAACCCTCTATGTCCATGATAAAGCGAACTGAATCGCCAGCTTTACCACAACCAAAGCACTTATAAATTCCTTTACTAGGAGAAATAGAGAAAGAAGGAGTTTTCTCGCCATGAAAAGGACAGCATGCCCAATAATTGGCCCCCTTTTTCTTTACAGTAACATAATCCCCTATGACATCCGCCACAGCAGCCGTTTGTTTAATACGTTCAACGGTTTCAGGATCAATTCTCATCTTACAATAATAAACCTGCTAATGTTGCAGATAAATAACTAGCTAGGGTGCCTGCGATCAAAGCTTTAAATCCTAGTTTGGCTAAATCGCTTCTTCTTGAAGGTGCTAATTCACCAATGCCGCCAATTTGAATTGCGACCGAGCTAAAATTAGCAAATCCACACAAAGCAAAACTTGTAATCGCGACCGTTTTAGGATCCAACGTTTGTTTAATTTTAACCATATCCAAATAGGCCACAAACTCATTGACCACCATTTTTTTACCCATCAACGCTCCTGCAACTTCCACATCCACGGCAGGAACGCCCATTGCGAAGGCAAAAACGGAAAATACTTTTCCTAAAATCAAATTCATGGATAGTGTTGGCATTCCAACGATATTTCCTATTTGACCCAAACCTACATCAACTAAGGCAATTAAGGCAATAAAACCGATCAACATGGCTATTACATTCAAGCCTACTTTCAAACCTTCACTCGCACCTGAGGCAATAGCATCAACTAAATTTGCATGCGATTTTTGAAGTTCTAATTTTATTTCTCCGTGTGTTTCTGACTTAACGGTTTCTGGAAACATGATTTTAGAAATCACTAAAGCTCCAGGAGCCGCCATTAAACTCGCTGCTAATAAATAGGCTGCTGGAACGCCCAAGGAAATATAAACCGCCATAACTCCACCCGCAATACATGCAAAACTACCTGTCATAGATGCCATTAATTCGGAATTCGTCATGTTTTTCAAATAAGGCTTAATCATAATTTGAGCCTCTACTTGACCTACAAAAGTAGATGCAACATTGGATAATGCCTCCGCACCACTCACTCCCATCAACCAATGAACCCCTTTACCTAAAACAGAAACAACTCTTTGTAAAATTCCCATGTGATAAAACATATTTACCAAAACAGATACAAAAATGATGGTCGGCACTACTTTGAAAAAGAATATGTAATCGTTTCCTGCTCCAAAAGCCTTTGTCAATAAACTACGATCCACCAATGAGCCAAAAACAAAAATGGCTCCTTTATCGGCTTGCCCAAGTAATGTATTGATAGAGTCCCCCAGCCACTGAAAGGTAGCTTGCCCCACTTCAGTCTTTAAAATAAAAACAGCTAAAATTATTTGAAGTACCAATCCTACTCCAACAGTTCTATAATTGATTGCTTTTCTGTTATTTGACAATAAAAAAGAAAGCCCGAGAATAAGCACTATTCCCAAAAGGCCTGTGAATCTTTCCATATTATATTGGTTAATTTTTTGTTTCTAGATTGTGAGTGTAGTGATTGAAATTTATTTCTTCAACTAAGTCATTTTCTGATAAATGGTAAAATTCTTCATGGATGTTAAAAGGATCTTCACTTTGCACTTTCCAATAAGTTCCATCTTCCTGCATTTCATAAGAATTGCTTGAATCTTTTAAATTCCAATCTAAAATAGTAATAGCTAAATTCTTGGCTCTTGGATTGACCAATTCAAACAATGATTCAATTCGACGATCAAAACTTCGCACCATGACATCGGCTGAACCACCATAAACTTTTGGATCCCCAGCATTGTGAAAGTAATACAAACGAGTGTGTTCTAAATAATTACCAATAATGGATTTAATATAAATATTTTCGGAAAGTCCTTTTCTTTGAGGTTTTAAACAACAAACCCCACGAATGATCAACAAAATTGGTAAGCCATTTTTGGAAGCATCATATAAAGCTTCTATTACTTTTTTATCTTGTAATGAATTAATTTTCCAACAAATACCTGCTGGCAAACCTGCTTTAAAATTATTCACTTCTTGCTCAATCATTTCTATTAAACGATTTCGCATGTCCCTTGGAGCAGTGATTAAATGCTCATAATGAGTAGGCATGGAGTGCCCGGTAATTACATTAAAAAATTCGGAAATGTCTTGAGTAATCCTGGAATCTGTCGTTAATAAACCAATATCAGTGTACAATTTAGCTGTGTCTTCGTTATAATTACCTGAAGAAAGGTGGGCGTAGCTCATCACATGCGTACCTTCATTTCTAATCACTTGAAGTAATTTAGTATGGGTTTTTAATCCAGGAATTCCGTATATAACAAAGCATCCTGCTTTTTGCAATTTTGTTGCTTCACGAATATTATTTTCTTCGTCAAAACGTGCCTTAACCTCGAACAATACAGAAACGTGTTTTCCTTGCTCAGCAGCTCTAAATAAAGCATTACTAATTCTAGAATGTTTAGAAATACGATACAAAGTAATCTTGATAGCTAATACGTTAGGATCATCTGCAGCTTGTTCTAATAATTGAATGACAGGCTCAAAATTATTATACGGATGATGTAATAAGATATCACCTTTACGAATAGTATCAAATATATCATCTATTTTGACAGATTTCAAACCCAGTGGGGGAACTACAGAAGGTTGAACCGGCAATTTTGCCTTAAATTCTGAATGTTTCAAAATTTGCCAAAATGCAGTGAAATCTAAAATAGAGGATTTTATAAAAATGTCAGATTTCTCCAGCGACCAACGCTTTAACATTTCATCCAACAAATATTCTGAATGATTTTCTTCGACTTCAACTCTTGTTACTCGACCGAGGCGACGATCCTTGATTTTTTTCTTAATCTCATCAACAAAATCAGTTTCTGCATCTTCATGCTCAACAACATCAAAATCTCCATTCCGAGTAATTCTGAATAGAGAGGAGGATTCTATCTCCACATTGCGGTATAATACCTGCAAGTAGTGACGAATAATTTCTTCAATAGCAATAAATAAAACTTGATCCTCTCGTTCAATCACATAAAATCGAGCCAAATTCAAAGGTATTTGAACAAATGAAATTTTATGCTCTTTATGAGATTTATTCTTATGATATTTTTTATCAGATATACCTACAGTCACTACTCCAAAAATCAATGTCTTTGCCAATAAACTTGGAAAGGTATGTGTATGGTCAAAAACCATCGGAGTTAGCATAGGATAAATTGTTCTATGGAAATAAGTTTCTACCTCTAACATTTCCTCAGCGTTCAATAAATCCAACTTAGCCAAACTTAATCCATTTTCTGGAAATAATGGTAATATTTCTTCTCGAAATAAGCGATGCTTTTCTTTACTAAACTCTTGTGCTTCCGCAATTAACGTATGTTTAAACGGCATCAAAGTCAAACCAGAATAATCCGTCCGCTCTTTACCAAAGTCAATATAATTGTATAGTGAACCTACACGAATGGTAAAAAATTCATCCAAATTAGAAGCCGTAATGGCTAAGAATTTCAATCGATGAAATAAGTTTTTTGAAGAATCTCTTGCTTGATCTAATACTCTTTCATCAAACTTAAGCCAAGAAAGGTCTCGGGAGATAAATTTAGATTTAGCGATGACATCTTGAGATTTTTGCATCGATTTACCCCATTTTTTACTATTCTCACGAGGAGCCATTAGATTAATCTTCCAATTTTTAGGTTGTAATAATGATAAATGATTCCCGCGATGGGAATCATTTTTTTCTAAACCTTCTAAATTTTCATCAAAATGACTCATAAATTATACATTAAATTGTTGGTCTTTAATAGACTCATAATCGGAGCCTAAACGACCTACTTCTTGCATTAAATATTTTTGTAATTCAAAATTAAAAACTACCTGTTCTTCCTTAGATAAGGAGGCATAATAATCTTTTAATTCTTGATTAATGACTAGCTTTTCAGTTTCCGAATCTGCATTAATAGCTCTTAAATGATATGATTTAAAATCAAAATTCATCTTCTAAACGTCTACTTTGGCATATTTGGCATTCTTCTCAATGAAATCTCTACGAGGAGCTACTTCATCACCCATCAACATCGAGAATAATAAATCCGCATCTATAGCAGATTCAACTGTTACTTGTTTCAAAGTTCTAGATTCTGGATTCATGGTAGTTTCCCACAATTGCTCTGCGTTCATCTCTCCTAGACCTTTATAACGTTGAATACCCACACTATCTTCTTTTCCAGCACCTGCTAAATCACGCACAGCCTCATCTTTTTGCTGCTCTGTCCAAACATAGCGAACGCCTTGACCTTTCTTTACTTGATATAGGGGTGGTTGAGCAATATAAATATATCCGTGATCAACCAATTCTCTCATGTATCGGAAGAAAAATGTTAGAATCAAAGTACGAATGTGACTACCGTCAATGTCCGCATCCGTCATGATAATAATCTTATGATACCTTAATTTGTCAATGTTCAAAGCTCGTTCATCTCCATCTTTTCCGAAAGAAACACCTAAAGCGGTGATCATATTTTTAATCTCTTCATTTTCGTAAATACGGTATTCTTGCGCTTTCTCAACATTCAGGATTTTACCTCTCAAAGGTAAAATCGCTTGAAACGCTCTATTTCTTCCTTGCTTGGCAGTACCACCAGCTGAGTCTCCCTCGACAAGGTATAATTCGCAAACATTGGGATCAGAATCTGAACAGTCGGCCAATTTACCCAGTAAAGAATTGGAACCTAAGACCGTTTTTCTCTGAACCATTTCACGTGCCTTGCGAGCAGCATGTCTAGCTTGTGCAGCCAAAATCACTTTAGCAACAATTTGTCGTGCTTCTTTAGGATGCTCCTCTAACCATGATTCTAACATTTCCGACATTGCTGATGAAACAGCACCAGATACCTCACCGTTTCCTAATTTTGTTTTAGTTTGACCTTCAAATTGAGGTTCAGCTACTTTTACCGAAATAACAGCGGTTAGACCCTCCCGAAAATCATCTCCAGCGATATCGATTTTTAATTTCTCTAAAGCACCCGATTTGTCCGCATAATTTTTTAAAGTACGAGTTAACGCTCCTCTAAATCCAGCCACGTGTGTACCTCCTTCGATGGTATTGATATTGTTCACATAAGAAACAACATTTTCAGAATAAGAGGTATTATACATCATAGCCACTTGAACGGGAACCCCATTCTTATCACCTTCCATATAAATTGGCTCAGAAATCAATGACTCACGTGTAGCATCCAAGTAAGTTACAAATTCTCTTAAACCACCTTCAGAGAAAAATTCTTCTGATCTTGCTTCTCCATTCTCATCTAAATCACGCAAATCTGTTAAAACAACACGTATGCCTGCATTCAAAAAGGAAAGCTCTCTTAGTCGACCAGCTACCGTTTCATATTTATATTCCGTTACCGTAAAAATGGAATCATCAGGCTTAAACAATACGGTCGTACCCGTTGTGTCTGCAACACCAATTTCCTTTACAGGATATTGTGGCACACCAATTTTATATTCTTGTTGAAAAATTTTACCTTCTCTTCGAACAGTGACTTTCAAATCTGTTGATAAGGCATTCACACATGACACACCCACCCCGTGTAAACCTCCCGAAACTTTATAAGTATCCTTATCAAACTTACCGCCGGCGTGCAATACCGTCATTACCACCTCCAGTGCAGAACGTTTTTCTTTTGTATGCATTCCCGTTGGAATACCACGTCCATTATCTTCTACTAAGATAGAATTATCCGTATTGATTGTCACTTTGATTTTATCACAATGACCTGCTAAAGCTTCATCAATTGAGTTATCTACTACCTCCCAAATTAAATGATGAAGACCTTTGAAACCAGTATCACCAATATACATGGAAGGACGTTTACGAACCGCTTCTAAACCTTCTAATACTTGAATATTATCTGCACCGTAATTTGCTCGATCTTGAGCTGCTGAATCTTGTGCTTCTGACATAATTTGTATAAATGTTGTTTTTCTTTGCCTGCTAAATTTTTAGAGACTACAATTTTTGATTATTAAATTTCAATCTTAAAAATACACTTTTTTCCTTTGAAAAACTAAATTATTCGGATGAAAAATCCATTCTGCAATTTTAGTGTTTGAAGTGACGGATGCCAGTCATGACCATCGCAATTCCATGGGCATCACAGTACTCAATCGAATCCTTGTCTTTAATAGAACCTCCGGGTTGAGTAACTGCCACAATTCCAACTTTACCAGCAATTTCCACACAATCTGGAAAAGGAAAAAATGCATCGGATGCCATCACAGAACCTTTCAAATCAAAACCAAATTCCTTGGCTTTTTCAATGGCTTGCTTCAAAGCGTCCACACGGGAAGTTTGTCCAACTCCCGATGCTAACAATTGACCCTCTTTAGCTAATACTATGGTATTAGATTTGGTATGCTTGCAAATCTTTAATGCAAAAGCTAAAGCTCGCTTTTGTTCCTCCGTTGGTTCAACTTGAGTAACTATTTTAAAATCCTCCACTCCTTCCATCACTAAATCTTTATCTTGTTCCAACACTCCATTCAATAATGTTTTGAACATTAACCTAGGAAAATCTTGCACATTTCTTTTTAATAAAATTCGATTTTTCTTGGTTTTTAACACCTCTAATGCCTCCTCGGTAAATCCAGGAGCAATTAAAATTTCACAAAATAATGGATTAATCGATTCGGCAGCAGACTTATCTACGATTTGATTAGTTGCCAGAACACCGCCAAATGCAGAAATCGGATCACATGCCAATGCTTTTTCATAAGCCTCTTGGACACAATTCCCCGTTGCAACACCGCACGCATTCATGTGCTTGATGATTACAAATGCTGTTTCAGAAAACTCGTCCAACAAAGTTAAACACGCATCTACGTCGACTAAATTATTGTAGGACAATTCCTTCCCATGTAACTTATCAAAAAGACTTTCTAAATTACCGTAGAAGGTTCCTTTTTGATGAGGATTTTCACCATAACGCAATGAATGTGCTGGCAGAGCTTTGTAATTAGTTAAATCAGCACTTTCTCCAGCAAAATATCGCTGAATAGCTCCATCATAATGAGAAGATACCGCAAATGCTTTTTGAGCAAAACTTCTTCTTTGATCCAATGTTGTGGCTGCCCCATTTTCAGAACAAATGGAAAGTACGTCTGCATATTGATTACGAGATGAAACAATTAACACATCTGCAAAATTTTTCGCGGCACCACGAATCAATGAAATTCCACCTATGTCAATTTTCTCAATAATGTCTTCATCTGAAGCTCCAGAAGCAACCGTTTCTTCAAATGGATACAAATCCACCATGACCAAATCCAAAGCAGGAATTTCATATTGTTTCGCCACTTCTACATCAGAAGGTAAATCGCGACGATACAAGATACCACCAAAAACCTTTGGGTGTAAAGTCTTCACACGACCACCGAAAATAGAAGGATAACCTGTTAAATCCTCGACAGGAATTACTGGAATCCCCATTTCTTCAATGAATTGTTGCGTTCCACCTGTGGAATACAAAACAACTCCTGAATCATGAAGTTCTTGAATAATGGGTGCTAAACCATCTTTATAATAAACTGAAATTAAGGCTGATTGAATTTTCTTTAATGACATGGGGGCTTGTAATAAATGGAAGCCGCAAAGGTACAAATTAAAACAAAATTCGACTAATTTTTAGATGGCTTATTCTTTAATTTATCATAGCGCAACAAGGCCTCTAAATAATAATAATCAGCATAAATCAAGGGTACATCAATTTCAGAATTCAAGCCTTTTGCACCTACACAATGCTTAATTAAAAAATTATTATTTTCCCCTAAAGCAGCGCGATAGGCTGTACTAGACAATGATTCCAACATTTTAACGGCATCTGAATAGTATTTTTTACCCTTTTGACCAGAATAAGTCGACAACTCCAACAATGCAGATGCAGTTATTGCTCCTGCTGAAGCATCTCTTTCTTCATCTGGAATATTTGGTGCAAAGAAATCCCAATAAGGAATTTTATCTGATGGTAAATTTGGGTGATTCAAATAGTAATCTGTAATTTTCTGAGCAAAATCCAAATATTTTTTATCCTTCGTTTCACGATACATAGCTACATAACCATAAATTGCCCAAGCATGCCCACGTGTCCAAGTAGACTCATCTTGATATCCTTGATGCTGTTTTTTGGCTAATACCTTTCCATCAACGTCATAACAAATTACATGATAGCTGGAAAAATCAGGTCTAAAATGATTTTTTATGGTATTGTCAGCATGTGTAAGGGCAATTTGCCTATACCTAGCATCTCCTGTTTCTCTCGATGCCCAAAACAATAATTCCAAATTCATCATATTATCGATGATCACTGGATACTTATATCCACCTTTGAAACTGTTCCAAGATTTAATTAACCCAATATTCGGATCAAAACGAGTTGCCAGTGATTTAGCCGATTGAATCAAGACTTTTTTAGCTTTAGGGTCTTTA
>Ga0114962_10000324_pt1 | contig 41609 bp, 33 predicted proteins | sample C_130820_MF_Meta_FD_87017 | JGI IMG/M metagenome (GOLD analysis project Ga0114962, IMG submission 87017) | Freshwater microbial communities from Lake Croche, Canada to study carbon cycling - C_130820_MF_MetaG | ecosystem: Environmental > Aquatic > Freshwater > Lake | place: Lake Croche, Canada...
CTCGATCGCCTCGGTGGCGATGGCGAGCCGCCAGGCTGCGGAGAACGAGGATTATTTGGCCGGTGATGTGGAGTTGAAGTTGGGTGAGGCCCTCGGGGCCGGCAAGCCTGAGGAAACCGTGCTCCTGCTGGATCCTCCCTCTGAGGGACTTGCAGAACTGGTCATGGAGGCCATTTTGCAAAATCCTCCTGCGCGCATTGTCTATGTCTCCTGCAATCCCGCCACGCTTGCCCGCGATGCCAAACGACTGGCAAGCAACTATCGGCTCGTTGAGGTGACCCCTCTTGATATGTTCCCGCAGACGGCCGAGATTGAGTCGGTTTCCGTTTTTGAGCTGCTCTCATAATCACTGAATATGGTCGTTTCGCCGGCTAACGCTGAGTCACAGGTCATCCGTATCAAGGGGGCGCGGCAGCACAATTTACGCAACCTCGACGTGGAGATCCCGCGCAATAAGCTCGTTGTCATCACCGGTCCGAGCGGCTCGGGGAAGTCCTCGCTTGCATTCGACACGCTCTTTGCCGAGGGACAGAGGCGTTATGTCGAGAGTCTCTCCGCCTATGCTCGTCAGTTCCTCGACCAGATGCAGAAGCCGGAGGTGGATCACATTGAGGGACTCTCCCCGGCAATCGCCATCGAGCAGCGGATCGCCCCGCCGAATCCCCGCTCGACCATAGCCACCACCACCGAGATCTACGATTACCTGCGTGTCCTCTATTCTGCGATCGGAGTGCCCCATGATCCGCAGACGGGCGTGGCCATCCGCCGTCAGTCCCCCCAGCAGATTGCAACAGAGATCCTCTCCTGGCCCGAGGGAACGCGTCTCATGCTTCTGGCCCCGCTTATTAGAAACGAGATGGGTGAATTCCGTGATGTGATCGATCGTGCGCGGCGCGAGGGATTTGTCCGCTTGAGGATCGATGGCGAGATCATCGATCTGGGGCGACCGGAGCCGATCAAATTGCTGAAGTCGAAAAAGCACACGATCGAAGCGGTGGTCGATCGTTTGGCGCTGAGAGCAGAAGGAGAGGGCGAGGGGATCCGAGAGCGGCTACTTGATTCCCTGGAGACGACGCTGCGCTGGGGAAACAACATGGTGACCGTGCTTTTTCAGGCGTCGGGTTCCCCCCCTGACATCTGGCAAGAGAGACCCTTCTCCACTGACTTCTGCAATCCGATGACCGGATTCACCATGTCGCGACTCACGCCGAGGCACTTCTCCTTCAACAGCCATCTCGGGGCTTGTCCCACCTGCCAAGGACTCGGGACCGAACCTTTCTGCGATCCGGGTCTGCTCGTCGATCCCGAGAGAACGCTATCCCCCTTGGAGAAGGGGGCCATCCGCCCTTGGAGAAAACCTGACAAGAGGATGGGCCAGTATTACAAGCTGGTCATGGAGGCCCTTTGTGGGGCGACTGGAGCCTCCCAAGAAGTACCGTTCCGTGATCTTCCCGAGGAGTTCAAGCAGAAGCTTTTTTACGGAACCGGTGGTGACATGCTGGAGCTTGGCGGGAACGAAGTCAAAGGAGGACGGGCTCCCCAGATCAAGGCTTTTGAGGGTCTGGTGCCGATGGTGGAGCGACAGATGCAGACTTCAGAAAGCGAGCTGAAGAAAAACCGACTAAAATCCTATTTTGCCCGCAAGGCCTGTGCGACTTGCAGGGGAGCCCGCCTCCGTCCCGAGATTCTGGGGGTGACGCTTGAGAGCATCGTCGGAGAGGAGAAAAGGGACTGGAATATCGAGGAGTTCTGTGCCCTCTCAGCCTCACGGGCCTGCGAGGTGATTGCGGGACTTCAACTTTCCGTAACCGAACGCAAGGTGGTGGAGGATCTGCTGCGCGAGATCAGAGCTCGACTTGGCTTCCTTGTGGAGGTGGGGCTCGGCTACCTCACTCTCAACCGTGAAAGCGGGACGCTCTCGGGTGGTGAGGCTCAGCGCATTCGACTGGCGACGCAGATCGGATCCGGTCTCGCGGGGGTCCTCTATGTGCTGGATGAGCCAAGTATCGGGCTGCATCAGCGCGACAATGACCGCCTCCTTGGGACGCTTCGCGGTTTGAGGGATCTGGGGAACTCGGTCGTGGTTGTCGAGCACGACGAGGAGACGATCCTAGCCGCCGACCATATCCTCGACATGGGGCCTGGTGCGGGGCCGAGGGGAGGGAAGATCGTGGCTACCGGCACACCCGCCGAGATCCTGGCCAATCCCGCCTCGCTGACCGGACAATTCCTCTCAGGCAAGGCGAAGATCTCCGTTCCGAGGATCCGCAATCGTCCCCCCGTGAAGCCGGTCCCAGGACCCGGATGGCTGACCGTGACCGAAGCCTCCGAGAATAATCTAAAGAACCTGACGATCGGTTTTCCCGTGGGGCTCTTTACCGTGGTGACGGGGGTTTCTGGGAGTGGAAAATCGACTCTTGTGAATGACATCCTGCACCGCGCCTTGGCACGACAGTTCTATGGGGCCAAGGATGTCCCTGGTGACCATGGACGGATTCTGGGTGACGAGGCCTTCGACAAGGTTGTGGTGATCGATCAGAGCCCGATTGGCAGGACTCCCCGATCTAATCCGGCGACCTATTCCGGGGTCTTCGGACCCATCCGCGATCTCTTCAGCGGACTTCCCGCAGCGAAAGTTCGCGGCTATGCCCCGGCTCGCTTCTCTTGCAACGTAAAGGGTGGGCGCTGCGAACAATGCGAGGGTGATGGCATGATCCGGATCGAAATGCATTTCCTGGCCGATGTCTTTGTCGAGTGCGAACTCTGTCGCGGGCGACGCTTTAACCGTGAGACGCTCGAGATCTCCTACAAGGGGAAAAACATTGCCGATGTTCTCCAACTCACGATTGACGAGGCTGCCGGATTCTTCCGATCCATCCCTGCCATCCATGGCAAGCTGGAGATGCTTCAGGAGGTCGGTCTCGGCTATCTGAAGCTAGGCCAGTCGGCCACCACACTCTCGGGAGGAGAGGCTCAGAGGCTGAAGTTGGCCAGTGAACTCTCCAAGAAAGCGACTGGTCGCACACTCTACCTGCTCGACGAACCGACTACGGGGCTTCATTTTGCAGATATTCAGAAACTGCTCGAAGTGCTCCTGAGGTTGCGCGACGGCGGAAACACACTCATCGTCATCGAACATAATCTCGAAGTCATCAAATGCGCAGACTGGATCATCGACATGGGGCCCGAGGGGGGAGATCAGGGAGGCAGCCTTGTGGTCTGCGGAACACCCGACGAGGTGGCCGAGCATTCCGAAAGTCATACGGGATCCTGGTTACGGCGTGTCTTGCAGCGGTAACAGCGACCTCTTCCTTTCTTTCGGCCCAGGATAGCAATGCCACACCACCTGTTGATCTCGCCAAGACAGCCGCTCTTGAGCATCTTCCCCAAGTTTCCGCCGCCCTCCTCCGCACGCTGATCCAGCAGGAGCTGGATCCTGCCAAGAAAATCGAACTGACGAGGCGACTGGCCGCTCTACTGGTATCCGGTGGGCGATTCGACGAGGCCTTGGTTGTTATTGCCCCGCTTGATTCCTTAAATGATCCGACCCTTGGTTACTGGAAGGGACTTGCTCTTCTGGGGAGTGGCGATCCTGCCTCTGCCAAGGAGATTTTTTCCTCCTTGAGGGAGAAGGATGCCTCCATCCCGGGCGTTTCCTCCGACACACTCTCGCTCTGCCTAGCAAGGGCACTTCGGGGAAATAATGATCCGAGTGGAGCGCTTGTTGTTCTCGAGAAAATCCCAACAGACTCCCCGATCGCTGAGGATGTCCTTCTTGAGAAAGGGGCTGATTTTCTTGCCCTTGGAAAGACCGAGGAGGCTGTGAATGCAATCTCCTCATCCAGTTTTCACAGCGATGAGGGAAAAGCCTCTGCCTCCTATCTGAAGGCTCTTGCCGCATGGCGTTCCGGCAAGACTGCCGATGCCAGAAAACTTTTTGCCTCGATTCCGCTTGTCTCTCCCTGGATCACCTCTGCTTCGACGCTGGGTGAGGCGCTCTGCCTTGCCTCGACGACAAACCCCGTCAGCACGTTCAAAGGAATCGATCTTTTGGAAAAACGACTCGATGCCGTTGATCAGGCTCCTCTTCAGGAAGAGCAGTTCCGCTTACTCGACCAGCTCTATGCAAAGGCCAACTCTCCTGATACGGCCACCTTGAAGCAATGGGCGGAGGATGTCTCCAAGCCCATCCGGGCAAAACTCGCCTCCTATTATCAAGCAAAGGGTGAGTTAAGGCTCGGTCATCCCGAATTGGCTGAACCCCTTCTGGATAGCCTGATTAAGACCTACCCTACAGATCCCCTGAGCGACCAAGCAACGGTTCTACTTGTTTCCTCGAAGCTCCAACATGGCATGGGTGCAGAGGCTCTCTCTCTGGTTGCTGATAGGGCATCTGCTTCACCTGAGATCCGAGCGCGTCTGGCCTACCTCAGAGGGCTGGCCGCCTCATCTGTAGGAAAGTCGGAGGAAGCCAGGGTGGCCTTCGGTGAGGCATCGACGATGGATCTCTCGCTTGCCAATGATGCTCACTTCAATCAGGCGGTCCTCATTGCAACGACGGGGAAGGGATCGCTCGATCTATCACAAGCCGCCCGCGAGATGGTGTTGAGTCAATCAGGGGTCCCCTCCGAGGAAATGCAGCTTCAGATTGCCCTGGACCTTGCGCGGAGGGGTGAGGCATCCGGATTGCCAATGATCCTTCTGGTTGCTGAGAAGGCGACAAATCCTGCAATCAAGTCCCGCGCGCGACTCGCCGCCTCCGAACTGAATATGAAGTCTGGCAAAGGAGATGCTGCGATCAGTGACCTCGCCAAGGCGGTTCACGAAAATTCCTCGGAACCCGAGAGAGAGGAGTACCTGAATGTCTTTCTCAAAGATACTGGGCGCAAAGCTGATGGGGCCGCCGTCATTGCCGCTTCCCGTGCATTCCTGGAGAAGCATCCCGACTCCCGCTTTGTCCCAGAGGTCCGCTTAAAGCTCGCGGAGGCTCTTCTTTCATCCGGGGATGTCCAGGGAGCACGGGTTGAGTTCGAGAAGCTTGCGGCTACCGGTGCGGGAACGGATCTCGGACGCCATGCCCTATTTCTTGCAGCGCAGTCCGCGGCGCGATCGATGGATCCGGCATCGATTGATGATTCTCTGATGCTGCTCGAGCGTGTTGCGGAAACGGGTGGCAACGACCGCATGGTCTGGCAGGCCCGCCTTCAGGAAGGAGCGCTCAAGAATGCCCAGAACCTTCCCTTGGAGGCACTGGCCATCTACGACAAGATCCTTTCATCACGGTCTTCCGGAGGAACCAATTCATCCACCGGACTGGATGCCGAACTGATTGCCGCTGCTCTCATGGCCAAGGGGGATACCCTGCATCAACTCGGGGCCAAGGATCCCATCAGGGAACGCGAGGCCCTGAAGAGCTGGCAGGAGCTCGCCGCCGATCCCTTGATCCCGCTTCGCTGGCGGAACCAGGCCCTCTGCAAGAGCGCTCTGATCCAGGAAAAACTCGGAGAGGGGGATGCGGCGCTCGCCAGCTATTATCAGGCATTCAAGAATCCTCGATCCGGTGAGCCTGAGCAACTCTGGCACGACAAGGCGGCTTTTGAGGCGGCCCGCCTGCTCGAAAGTCGCAAGCAGTGGAATGATGCGGTTGCTCTCTATGGTCAGATCGTCGCCGAGGGTGGCCCCAGGGCTGAGGAAGCCAAGGCAAGACTTTCCAAGCTGCGATTGGAAAACTTTCTCTGGGAAAACTAAACCTTTCTGGCAAAATCCATTATTCTATGAGCTCACATATCAAACTCTTCAGCCCCGGACCCGTTGAGGTTTCGGAGAAAACTTTTCAAGCCTTCCGCAAGCCGATGATCGGCCACCGCGGCAATGACTTCAAAAAGCTCTACGCTTCCGTGCAGCCTGGTCTCCAGCAACTCTTCAAGACCACCCGTCCTGTCTATATCTCCACCTCCTCTGCTTGGGGAATCATGGAGGGAGCCCTACGCAACCTTGTCAAAGGCAAGGTCCTGAACTGCATGACCGGAGCCTTCTCCGACAAGTGGAACGATGTCGCCAAGCGTTGCGGTTACGATGCTGAGAAGTTGCAGGTCGAGTGGGGCAATCCGATCACTCCCGAAATTCTGCGTGAGCGTCTCTCCAAGGGAGATATCGATGTCGTGACCCTCATCCACAATGAGACCTCCACCGGTTGCATGAATCCGATCAAGGAGCTCACCGACGTGCTGAAGCAATTCCCCGAGGTTCTGCTGATTGTCGACACTGTCTCCTCCTTCTCTGTGCTCCCTGTCCCCATGGAAGAGCTTGGCATTGATGTCATGCTGACCGGCAGTCAAAAGGCACTCGCCCTGCCTCCCGGCATGGCTCTCTTCTCCGTCTCGGAGAAGGCAATGAAGCGTGCCGCTGAGATCAAGGGTCGCGGTTACTACTTCGATTTTGTGGAGTTCCAGAAGAACCACGAGGGAGATATGACCCCAAGCACACCGGTCATCTCGCACATTTTTGCGCTTCAATCGAAGCTCGAGGATATCGCCGCCGAGGGACTTGAGAATCGCTACGCCCGCCACAAGGCAACCAATGCACTCGTCCACGATTGGGTGAAGGCCCGTGGATGGGAGTTTTTTGCTCCCGAGGGGTACCGCTCCGTCTCGTTGACCTGCGTTAAAAATAACAAGGGAGCGGATGTCGCAGCCTGGATCGCTCGCCTCAAGGCGAAACACTCCTGCATCATCGATGGCGGATACGGAAAGATCAAAGGAGAGACCTTCCGCATCTCGAACATGGGTGACGAAACCGTGGAGTCGATTTCTGAGCTTCTTACCTGGCTCGACGGCACTGCAGAATAGGTTTTTAGACTGAGGGCTGAAGGCTGTGAGGTCGGAATGAGTCCGTTCCAGCGCCAGTTAATTTTTCTCTACCTTTCAGTCTAATAGTCTTCAGGCTAAATCCCTATCTTCCATGTCCCGTTACAAAGATACCGTTCGTCTTCCCAAGACCGACTTTCCGATGAAGGCCGGTCTGGCTCAGCGTGAGCCGGAGCTTTTGGCTAAATGGCAGAAGGAGGGGCTTTACGAGGCTATTCAGAGGGATCGCGAGGGATCGCCGAAGTATGTTCTTCATGATGGTCCACCGTTTGCGAACGGGGATGTCCATATGGGGACCGCTCTGAACAAGGTGCTCAAGGATCTGGTCGTCAAATCCAAGACGATGGCCGGATTTCAGGCCCCGTTCATTCCGGGATGGGATTGCCATGGTCTACCAATCGAGTTCCGAGTGGTGAAGTCCTCTGCGGGACTCACTCCGTTGCAGGTGCGTGAGAAGTCAGAGGAGTATGCCCGTAAGTTCATTGATATCCAACGGACTCAATTCCGTAGACTCGGTGTCTTTGGTGATTGGGAGCATCCCTATCTGACACTCGATCCATCCTACGAATCGGCGATCATCCGTTCCTTCGGACGCATTGTTGAGAAGGGACTCGTCTATCGTAGCAAGAAGCCGGTCCTCTGGAGCACCGGAGCCCAGACGGCACTGGCCGAGGCTGAGGTGGAGTATCTGGAGAAGACCTCCCCAGCCATCTTCGTGAAGTTCGCGGTGGATCACCACGAGGCTGCATCTGCGGGATTACCGAACGATAAGCCTTTGAGCGTTGTCATCTGGACAACCACTCCCTGGACCTTGCCTGCCAATCTCGCGATCGCAGTCCATGACGATTTTGACTACATTCTGCTTGAGAATGCCACGGAGCGTTTGATCGTGGCTGCGGGCCTTGCCGATAAGTTCCGTGAGTCCACCGGTCTGGAACTTTCCCAGCATGGGGAGTCTCGCAAGGGGGCGACTCTTGAGGGGATCAAAGCACTCCATCCATTTCTTGATCGCACTTCGGCGATTCATACTGCTGATTTTGTAACGCTCGAGACTGGCAGCGGCTGCGTTCATATTGCACCGGGTCATGGTGATGACGATTACCAACTGGGCCGCAAGGTTGGCCTCGAGTTGCTCTCCCCCGTGGATGATTACGGTAAGTTCACCGAGGAATGCGGTGTTCCTTCACTCGTCGGGCAGAATGTCTTCGCAGGGAACGAGGAGGTTATCCATATCCTCACGGAAAAGGGTGCCCTTCTCGGTCGTCAAGATTACCAGCATAGCTATCCTCATTGCTGGCGTTCCAAGACGCCGATTCTCTTCCGTGCCGTGGAGCAGTTCTTCATCCGGATCGATGCCCTGCGCGAGACCGCACTGAAGGAAATCGACGCCACGAACTGGATCCCTCATTGGGGTCGCAATCGTATTCGTGGCACTGTTGAGTCGCGTCCCGACTGGTGCATCTCCCGTCAGCGGACCTGGGGTGTGCCTCTCCCGGTATTCTACACACCTGAAGGTGAGCCGATCTTGGATCCTGCTGTGATTGCGAAGGTCTCCGAGGTGGTTGCTGAGAAGGGATCGAATGCTTGGTTTGCTCTCGATGATGCCGAATGGTGCCGCCTGACGGGAGCGCCTGTCGGTTCAGTTCGCCGCAATGATACCCTCGACGTCTGGATCGACAGCGGGGTGAGCCACGAGGCCGTCTTGCGTGGTCGTCCGGAACTTCAATTTCCTGCCGATCTCTATCTCGAAGCGACTGATCAACACCGAGGTTGGTTTCAGTCCTCGCTGATGACCTCAGTGGTATTGAATGAGAAGGCTCCGTACAAAACCGTTCTGACACATGGTTTCGTTGTCGATGTCGACACACGGCAGAAGATCTCGAAGTCGAACCAAGGGCAGGGTACCTATCAGAAGCCAACCGAGGCTGACCATTTCGTGAAGACCTACGGGGCCGATATCGTCCGTCTCTGGGCCAGTAGCGTGCAGTTCACTGACGATGTTCCCTTCTCCGAGGAGATCTTTTCCCGATTGACCGACTCCTATCGCAGGATTCGCAATACCCTCCGCATCCTGCTTGCCAATCTCGCCGACTACGATGCCTCGTCTCCCGCTGCGATACCGACAGCAATCGATCGTTGGATCCTTGCCCGCTTGCAGGAGACCGTGAACATCTGCCGCAAAGCCTACGAAGAGCTCGCTTTCCAGAAGGCCTATCAGGCGATCACCCAGTTCTGTGCGGTGGAGCTCAGCAGCATCTATGTCGATGTGACTAAGGATCGCCTCTACTGCGATTCTGAGGATTCGCCCCGTCGCCGCGCCACGCAGGCCGTGATGGCTAAGGTCTTTGGGGATCTGGTGCGTCTGCTGGCCCCGATTCTGGCATTCACTGCCGAGGAGGCATGGAGTCACTTCCGTTCCGAAGGCTCCGTTCATCTGGAACTTTTCCCCGAGGAGAAGACTCCCGATCAGGATATCCTAGCCCTTTTCGACGCTCTTCAGTCACACCGTGCGGATGTGGCGCAGGCGTTGGAAAAAGCCCAGCGCGATGGATTCATCGGCAAGCCACTTGAGGCCATGGTCTCTGTCACCACAGAGGATCCGTTGATTCTTAATGCCGTTGAGAGTGGAGGTCTTCCCGAGATCGAGGAGTTTCTGATTCTCAGCAATCTTTCGATCAGAAAAGGACCCAAGAATGTGGTGATCGGCAAGACAGAAGCTGAAAAATGCGAACGCTGCTGGCGTCATCGTGAGGAGGTTGGCTCTCATTCTGAGCATCCAACACTTTGCGGACGTTGCTTCGAGGCCGTTGAAGTCTCCGCCTCTGTTTCTTAATGAAGCGTTTTTTACCCTGGGGAGTGATCCTGATCCTGACAATGCTGGATCAGTTGACGAAGATCCTGGTACTCCGCTCCATCCCATTTCAGGAATCCATTCCGGTTATCCCAGGATTTTTCTCCCTTACTCATGTCTATAATACAGGTGCCGCTTTCGGCATGCTTCGTGACAGCAATCTGTTTTTTGTCATTCTCGCGACGGTTGCCTTTGTGGCGCTTGTCATGATGAGAAATCATTTCCGGGGTGGTATGCTGCAGGCAGGCTGGATGCTACTCCTTGCTGGGATTATCGGGAATGTGACCGACCGTTTGCGCCTCGGGCATGTCGTTGATTTCCTCGACTTCCAGTTTGGCACTTATCACTGGCCCTCCTTTAATGTGGCCGATTCCTGCATCTGCATTGCCGCTGGTTTGTTTCTCTTGAGTAGCTTTCAAACCCCGTCTACACCAAAAGCATGAGCACTAATCTTCCCGTAAGCCCCTTTGAAACCTGCCACGGACTCGTCTATTTCCCCCGGATGATCGACAAGATCCGCAAACATGCCGCCGGTGAGTTGGGAGCCGATTATGTGCCGAATCTGGGCAAGGGATTCGATGTGCGCTGCTGCTCCTTTCTTGGGATTGATTATGATGTCCTTGCCGCCGCTGTCGGCTCCTCCATCACAGATGAGCAGGCTTGGGAGTGGGCTTCGAAAAACGGGAACTCCCTCACCGAGGAACAGATCGAGGTCTGGAATGGATTCATGACCCGCCGTGGTTGGAGGGATGACTTGGTTGAGATGCTTGAAAAACGTAAGAAAGAGAGCGGCTTTGAGATCCGCTCCGAGATTCAGACGATGTTTGACTACATCGATGCCGACGAAGGGAGAGCGATCAGATCCTGATTTTCATTCACAGGGACAGGGTAAAGTATTCAGAGGGATCAAAGGGATTGAAGCAGATTCATTCTGTAACCGTTCAACCCGCTAATATCTCCCTCCCTTTTATCCCCTTCATTCCTGTGAGTTTTATTTCGGAGATCTTTTGACGTAGGCTAGGACCTTGGCCTCATCTCCACCCGAGGCCCAGACGATCCTGAGAAAGTCAGCGGAATGAATGTCGTGTTCCTTCAAGAAGCGACGATCGCCACCACAGCAGTACATGATCTCGTGGCAGAGACCACCTTCAAGAAAGCATTGGGCTTTCTTGATAATCCGTGGAAGCCAAGGAATTCCCTCAAGTTTTTCAGTCTTTGGAGGGAGTGACTCAGCTTCCGTGACGCTGGTGCTTGTCTCCCCATGCTGGTGGTAAAGGAAATAATCACGGCGAGCCGCGACCAGGAGGAGGACTGTGTTCCAGTCTGGCTCTCCGTAGTTATTCACATCTTCGGCGTAATCGTAGAGATTGATCGGGCGTAACCCGATGGAGGAGAGAAATGAGGTTTCCTGATCAGTAAAATAGCTTCCCAGAACCCTGTTGCCCTCTTGGTAGAGGGTGACGGACTTATCGTAGATTTCGCGGAGCTTTTCGGTCCAGTGATAGGGACTCATGTGGATTGGAGAAAATGTCTATTCTAGCGTAGCACCGATCTTCACCGTGACCTGCCAGTGGGCCACTTTGCCCTCTTCAAGATGGGCGCGGGTTTCAACAACCTCAAGCCAGCGAAGGTTTTTCTCGGATAGTGCCGCTTTGGCAACGGCATTCTGAACGGCATCCTCAATACTGGTTGTGGAGGATCCAACGAGTTCGGTTTTTTTATAGGAGTGGTTACTCATAAACAATACTTTTGCTCCATTTTTGGTTTCTGTCCATTTTCAAGCTCCTGTTCAGAGCTCGAACCTAGTGAAAGATTTTCCCGCAGAGGTGCTGCTGAAAAAGAGATTTGTAACTGAGGGAAAGGACTGAATATCTCGCGCAGAGACGCTGAAGCGCAGAGGGGGCAGGAATATGGTCGTGCCGAATGCAAGGCAACGCCACCCCAAGGCTTACCTAGGGAAGTGCTGATTAAATCGCATAGAGACGGTTGTAGGTAGCCGTAGCGGATGCGAAGCAACGACCGGGCAAGCAATGGGCCGCGGGCAAGGCGGCTTGGCGCGAGCATCCCCGCAGTGGGCTGCCGTAACGGATGCGAAGCAACTGCCGAAAACGCAAAGCCCCAAGTCTACATAGCCCTCGGCCGGTTATCTCCGCGTCCCTGCGCCTCTACGGGAGTCATCCTATTGCTCAGCGGACAAATCTGCCCTGTTCTGACTTGGCAACAATACGTACGAGCAGCTGGGTCAGGAGTGTATCCTCCGATCCATGTCCGCTGAGAAGTTTCTGGTTGGCATCGCGACAGGCTAGGAAGGCTGCAGCCAGATGGTCACGGTCGAAGCGTGACGCATTCACTGCTGCCAGACCGATACCGTAACTGTTCAGCGTCCCATCCTTCTTGCGGGGGAGATGCGCTGTTTCTTCCGATCGAAGGCGCTTCAGATCCGAGGCGAAGAACTGCGGTTGCGCTGGAGGACGCATCTTGTGCCGATCCATCAGATCTTTTGCCATGAGTAGATTGCGCACCGTCGGAACAATCGCGGCCAGTAGGATGCCGATTGTGTTCTCACCCTGGCGGCGGAGTTGAGCGAGTGTGTCGAGGCAGAGTGGGAGGTTCCGTTTGTTGATGGCGTCGCTCAGATCAAAAATGCCCCCGGCCCGAGTGAGGGGCACAAGATCCCTGACCAGTTGCTCGGTGATGATCTCTCCTGCACCTGCGGCAGTCGTCAGCTTGGCGAGTTCGGCATCGAGTTGGCCCGTGTTGGTTCCGACCCGGGTAGTCAGCACGACGGCGGCCTCATTCTCCATCCTGACTCCCCGGTCACGGCAACGATCAATGACCCAGTCGATAAGATCATCTTCCGTGGCTCCAAAACCAAAGTCTGGCTTGTCGCAAAGGGTCGTCGAGGAGATCTCCGAGAGTTTCTTGTAGAAGCCCTTCCTCTTGTCAGGCTCCGGGGCGCTGATGAGAAGGGTGATGCCTTCAGGGAGTCCCTCCTCTAGGACCTTGAGCAGTTTTTCGAGAGCGTCCTGCACGGCTTCGGAGCGTCCCTGAACGGTATCTCTCAGGAAGGTGACTCCTTTCATCCAGACAAGTTTCCCGCCGAAGAACGGAAGCGTCAGAACGGCCTGAAGAGTCTGCTGAATCATCTCGATCGAGCAATCAACGGTGTCGGCAGGAGCCTCGATCACTTCCAAGCCGAATTCTCCGCCATCAACAGGAGCCAGTTTTGCGGCAAGTCCCTGAGCTGTGCGCCTGACCTCAGCTTCGTCACTTCCCGTGACGAAGTGCAGGTTTGGATTCTTAGCTGCGACTGGGGCTTTACGGGTAGCCATTCAAGGGAAAGGATGAAGGAAGAATGCAGAATGATGAAGAGGGAAAACTACCTTCCCCTGACTTTCTTTGACTTGGAAATCTTCTCCTTTTTCTTTGGACGGTTGGTCATGGAGTGAGTGACGGCACCGCCACCCTTGAGTTCCATGATTTGGTCGCGTAGGAGGGCAGCGCGTTCGTACTCCAGTTTCTTGGAGGCCTCTTTCATTTCTCCCTCGAGTTCCCTGATCAGGGTGGCGACATCGAGAGGCTGTTCCTGCACGCGGGCAGACTCGGCCTCCTCCCCTTCAAGAATAACGCGGAGACTCTCCTGCACCGGGCGCTTCACACTGTGCGGAGTGATGCCGTGCTCGCGATTATGATCCATCTGGCGCCGCCGCCGGTCCTCGGTGACCTCGAGCAGATCCCTGATACTGCCAGTGATCTTGTCGGCGAAGAGAACGACCTCACCATTGACGTGACGGGCGGCGCGACCTGCTGTCTGGATGAGCGAAGTGCGGCTTCGCAGGAAGCCCTCCTTATCAGCATCCAGAACGCAGACGAGGCTGACCTCTGGAAGGTCGAGTCCCTCACGGAGGAGATTGATCCCGACCAGGATATCAAATTCCCCCGAGCGAAGTGACCTCAGGATTTCGACACGCTCGATCGTGTCGATGTCACTGTGAAGATAGCGTACCTTGAGACCCACATCTTTGAGATAGTCGGTGAGATCTTCCGCCGTGCGCTTGGTGAGGGTCGTTATCAGCACCCGTTCGCCGATCTCGACACGGCAGCGGCAGAGCTCGATCGTCTCATCAATCTGTCCCTTGAGAGGGCGGATCATGATGCGTGGATCGAGCAGACCTGTCGGCCTAATGATCTGTTCCACGATGAGTTGTGATCCGGGTGTGGAGGTGTCCAGTTCCTCGCCTGCGGCATTGGGCTTGATCTGCGAGAGCGGGAGGGGGGCGGCTTGGAGTGTGGCGAGGTCAACAAAGCCAGTATTTCCCACCACGCTGTTGCGCAGTTCAAGCGGAGCCGGGGTTGCGCTGATGTAGAGGCCCTGCCCGGTTGTCTGCATGAATTCACCGAAATTCAGAGGACGGTTGTCGAGTGCGCTTGGTAGGCGGAACCCATACTCTACCAGGGTCATCTTGCGGGCCCGGTCGCCGGCGTACATACCGCCAACCTGCGGCAGTGTGGCGTGGGATTCGTCCACCATCAGGAGAGTATCCTCCGGCAGGAAGTCCATGAGTGTGTAGGGGCGGACTCCTGGATCGCGGCCGGTGAGATGACGCGAGTAGTTCTCGATGCCGTTGCAGTAGCCCATCTCCTGCATCATCTCGAGATCGTATTCAGTACGCATTTTTAGTCTCTGCGCTTCGAGGTACTTGCCGTTCTCTTCGAACCATGCCACCCGCTCCACCATCTCGGTACGGATATTCCTCATGGCGGACTGCATCTTGTCTTTCGGTGTGACAAACTGCTTGGCTGGAAAGAGCGTAAGGTGGGTCAGGTCGCCCCTGGATCGCCCGGTGAGGGGATCGAAGAGGGCCATCCGGTCGATCTCGTCGCCAAAGAACTCAATGCGCACCGCCTCCTCGTCGTTCTGCGCCGGGAAGATCTCAACCACGTCGCCACGGACACGGAATTTTCCCCGGGCGAACTCGATCTCATTTCGCTCGTAGAGCATCTCAACGATGCGCTTCAACACCTCCTCGCGGGTGATCCTATCTCCCTTTTTCAGGGTCATCACCATCTGCATGAAATCCTCCGGTGAAGCCAAGCCATAGATGCAGGAGACGCTGGAGATCACGATGACATCCCGACGGGTAAGGAGGGAACTGGTCGTGGAGAGTCGCAGCCGCTCGATCTCTTCATTGATCGAACTGTCCTTCTCGATGTAGGTGTCCGAGCGCGGGATATAGGCCTCGGGCTGATAGTAATCGAAGTAGCTAACGAAGTACTCGACGGCGTTATTTGGGAAGAATTGCTTGAACTCCGAGTAGAGCTGTGCGGCCAGCGTCTTGTTATGAGACATGATCAGCGTAGGCCGATCGAGATTCTGGATAATGTTCGCTGCGGTAAAGGTCTTTCCGGAGCCTGTCACGCCCAGCAGGGTCTGGTGACGGTTTCCCATACGGATCGAGCGAGTTAGCTTCTCAATAGCCTGAGCCTGATCCCCCTGGGGCTTGTAGTCTGATCTCAGGTCAAAGGACACGGGAAAGGGAAAGTGAAAATGATGAAAGGGAAAAAACCATTATCTCCTTAAACGAGTATCGGTGCAATAGATCCGGTGGATGAGCAATGGGAGCAACCGAAAAAGTTTTTAGTGATAAAACCTATCCTTTTCCTGATGGCCGACTGTCTCAAGTGCTAGGGAATCGCTGATTAAATCGCATAGAGGCCGTTGCAGGAAGCCGTAGCGGATGCGAAGCAAACGACCGGGCAAGCAAAGCGCGAAGCCAACACAGCCCCCGGCCTGTTGCTTCCGCAACCCACAGGGCTGAAGCCATTGGTCGATTTTTTTGCGTTGCTCGTTCGGGCGAGACCGCTGCGCGTATTGACTCGCTCGCTCCCGCGAGGCTCGCCCTATCGGGCTGTGCTGCACACAGTCTATCCGACTCCTTCCCAGGAGCGCGTATTGACTCGCTTGCTCCCGCGAGGCTCGCCCTATCGGGTTTGCCTACGGCAAATCTACCCGAGCTGTTCCCACAGCCACGTGTTGCCCAGCACTCGCGCCTTTAAAAATCAGCAAATGGTCTTCAGCGGCCTTCATGGGATTTAATCAGCGGTTCCCTAGAGTCTTGTCAGAGAGAATGTTTTTCTGTCGTTAGGATTCGATTCTGGCGATCCGATCGGGGCTGTTATAGAATAAATCTTGATGAATAAGTGCCTGCTCGATCCTGCTCTCTTGCCGATCCTTGAGAAAGTCGAGGCCGGGCAGCGGCTTTCCGGCGAGGAAGGAATGGCCCTCTATGCTTCCCGGGATCTGAACGGGCTCGGCTACCTAGCCAACATCGTGCGTGAGAGGAAGAACGGGAATGTGGCGACCTATGTCTTCAACCGCTATGTCAACTATTCCAATGTCTGCATCCTGAGCTGTCAGTTTTGCGCCTTCAGCGCCAAGAAGCGGGATGACCATGCCTTCGAGATGGCGATCTCGGATGTTGCGGCCAAGACGAAGGAAGCATGGGAAAATGGTGCGACCGAGATCCATATGGTCGGGGGCCTCCATCCGACCCTACCCGCATCCTGGTACCTAGAACTCCTAGGAGCAATGAAGGAAGCCGCCCCCGGCATTCACCTGAAGGCCTTCACTGCGATTGAGATTCGCCATCTCTCCGACCGGGTCTTTAAAAAGCCTCTCCAAGAGACCTTGGAAATCCTTCGCAACGCCGGTCTGAATGCTCTCACTGGGGGAGGGGCCGAGATCTTTGACCAGCAGGTCAGGGACACCATTTGTCGAGGTAAGGAAACCGGTGAAGAGTGGCTTGAAGTTCACCGCACTTGGCATAAGATGGGTCAGCGAAGTACCGCTACCATGCTGTACGGCCATGTCGAGACGCCTGGGCATCGGATTGATCATCTTCTCAAGTTGCGCGGACTTCAGGATGAGACGCAGGGTTTCACGGCCTTTATCCCCTTTGCCTTCGTTCCGGAGACCACTGAACTAGCCCATATCCGACCCGCCTGCTCCACGGATGAACTCAAGAATCTGGCCATCTCGCGCCTCATGCTCGATAACTTTGACCATATCACAGGCTATTGGATTAGCCTCGGGCTTCCGCTCGCTTCCATCGCTCTGAACTACGGGGTAGATGATCTACACGGCACCATTCAGGAGGAGAAGATCTTTCACATGGCTGGTGCTAAGACTCCTCAGCAACAGACCATCGCCGCCATGGAGAAGGTGATCCGTGAGGCGGGGAGAGAACCGATGCAGCGTGATACCTTCTACCGTAGGATTGAGTCAACCTCTTCCAGGAAGGTGGCTGTTTCTGAAGCTCTCCCGGCGTGAATGATTCCGCTCCGAGGATTGGATGTGTCCCATACCTGAATGCCCGCCCATTGGTGGAGGGGATTACCTATCCGATCAGAGAGCTTGTTCCTGCAAAGTTAGGTGAAGCTTTTCAGACTGGTGATTTTGATGTCGCATTACTCTCCTCCATTGATGTTATTACCAGTCCTTATCCTTGTGCGGTGGATGGGGTTTCCATCTCCTGCCGTGGGGATGTCTACAGCGTTGTTTTGGCCTACCAAGGGCAACTTAAAGCGATAGAAAGGGTGGTGCTTGACCCAGCCTCCCACACATCCAATGCCCTGCTTCGGATCGTTCTGGAGGAGTTTTATGGGATCTTACCTGAATATGTCCAATCTCAAGAAATAAAGTCCTCATATATCTCTTTTGATTATCCAAGCCTTCTGATTGGTGATCGAGCTATTGAAGAAAGAAAACGGACATCAGCTCTCGATGTTCACTTTCTGGATCTGGGTGGAGAATGGTTTCGCTATACAAGACTTCCCTTTGTCTTTGCTATTTGGTCACTTAGATATGAATTTACGAAAAAAAGTGAGATTGCTGACCTTCTCCGGACCTCCAAAGCCATCGGACTAGCAGAGCGTACAGAAATTGCAGCAAGGGAGCAGGATCCTATCTTTGCTCTACGCTATCTCACTGAATCGATTCAGTATGATCTTGGAGAAGAGGAGAAGGCAGGACTAGCTCTTTTTAGAGAGCTTCTAGAGAAAAAAGAAATCATAAATAATAGTTATAAAATAAAATTCTTCTAAAATTTAAAATTATTAAATGATCTCAAAATCATCCATTCCAATTTTATTTCTTACTGTTTTCTTAACTCAAGAAATTCAAGCTCAAGCGCAATTCTCCGATCAAACGCTCGCTGCTATGGATAAGTGCCGTGATCAGGTGATCAGCCAGCTTTCCTTTAGCGATAAGATGAAGATGAGATCAGCGATGGGCGCCATCCAGAGCAATCCTCAATTCATTACGGCCAACAATGCAGTGACCAATGCGCCGACTCCCGAAGCTCAGATTCAGGCAAGGAAGGCTCTTGCAACGTTGAAACTTAATCTCATTGAGAAACAAGACCCCTCGATAAAACCGGTCATCGAGAGGATCCGGGCGACTCAGGCCTCAGTTCTGAATTGATTTAAAGTTCCCTGTGCCGCATCAGTTCCTGCGTAGCACGAAGGAAAAATCTCCGGCATGCACTCGGTGCAGTCGTCGGATGCTTTCAAAGCGGAAATGCTGAATGCAAAAAATCAACACCCGGCGATCATCGAACGGTTTTTGTTAATTCTGCTGATAACGGGAGCGTTTTTTAGCGGCTATGCGATGGCAGAAAAAAAGGGGGGATGATTGGTACCCTGTGGCGATCTTCCTTGTTTTGATCGGTTTACATTGGTGGTCATCTTCTCCTTGGAGATCCCTTACCAGTTAATGAGTCAAGCGGTCATAAATAATGAGCTCAAAGGTGAAAAAGTTAATGGGATCCGCCTCCCTATGAGGAACTCCTTACACAAGAACCCACTAGTCAATACAGATGGTCTCTGGTACTTCCTTCTGCGTGAAACTTTCTCTTACCCCCATTGCCTTCTCGACAGCACTCGTTCTGGCAATTGCCCTTCTCTCTTCCTGCAAAAAGGAGGCACCAGCAGCAGGTCCCCTTCCACCTCTGCCTGTCGTCGTCGGCACCGTCGTGATGAAGGACATACCGAACAGAAAGGAGTGGATCGGTAATTTGCAGGGAACAGTCACTTCGCTCGTGAGGCCGAATGTTTCAGGCAACATCATCCAGCGCTACTACACCGAGGGGAGTGCCGTGAAGCAGGGGGAGCCTCTCTTTCAGATTGATCCGGCCCCATTTCAGGCAACCCTCGACCAGGCCAAGGCCAATCTCTCCTCGGCCATCGCCCAGCAAACAAAGATTCAGCAGGATTTCGTCCGCGCGCAGAACCTGCTTGCAGGTAAGGTAATCAGCGTCCAGGAGTTCCAGAACCAGCAGCAAAATTACCAGGCTGCGGTCGGTGAGGTTGCTTCCAAGCAGGCAGCGGTGCAGTCGTCCCAAGTAAACCTTGATTTCACAAAGATCGTTGCACCGATCGATGGTCTGGCAGGACTTGCCAACTATGAAGTCGGCACCTACGTCAGCGCTCAGTCTGAGCAGCCACTGACGACCATCGTTGCAATCGATCCGATCAAAGTAGTCTTTCAAGTGGGACAGGATGACTACCTCAGCCTGATTGCAAAAAGCCTCACTGATCCTTCCAATGCCAAGCAGCAGAGAAAAGATAACGAAAGTGCCGGAATGCAGATGGTTCTCTCGGATGGATCGATCTACCCGCAGAAAGGGATCTTTCGTGCCGCCAACAACCAGATCAGCACCAATACCGGATCGATCACGGTCGAGGGAAACTTTCCGAATCCCGGCACACTTCTTCGCCCGGGCCTCTTCGCGCGGGTCAATGCCTCGATCGGCGTCATGAACAACGCCTTGGTTGTCCCGATCAGTGCGGTCATCACCATCCAGAACCTGCAACAACTGGCTGTTGTCGGTCCTGACAACAAGGTCTCCATTCGAAATGTGAACGTCGCCTTCATGACTCGTGATGAGGCGGTTATTCTCTCCGGTGTCTCGGCGGGTGAGAAGATTGTCGTGCTGGGAGTCGAGAAGGTGAAAGATGGAGTTCTTGTGATGCCTCTGACTGCGGGTCCTCCTGCGCCTGCCGCCCCGGCATCTGGCATGACTGGTGAGAACGGCCCGCCCAGAACCCTTCCCGCTGCTTCGCCGACTGCGGCCAAGTGACGATCCCTTCCTAGTCTCCTAACTTAGAGAAGAAACCATCATGGCAAAGTTTTTCATCAATCGGCCCATCGTGGCCATGGTCCTCGCGATCCTCACGGTGATCATCGGTTTGGTCTCTCTGTTCTTACTCCCTGTAGCGCAGTTCCCTAACATCGTTCCGCCTCAGATTCAAGTCACGGCATCCTATCCGGGAGCCGATGCGGTTACTGTCAAGCAGGCTGTCGCAACACCGATTGAGCAGCAGGTCAACGGAGTCGACAAAATGGAGTACATGTACTCACTGAACTCCAGTTCCGGGCAGTCCCAACTCAATGTCATCTTTGACGTCGGGACGGACCCGACCACCGATCAGGTTCTTACCCAGATTCGCCAAACCCAAGCCCAGTCACAACTGCCGCAGGAGGTTGTCAATCAGGGCGTCAATGTCGTCAAGACCTCGCCCACTCCCTTGATCTGCTTTGCTCTCTATACTGATGACGACCGGTATGACTCCGTCTTTTTGGCAAACTACGCCTATGTGAACATTGTCAATGCCCTCACCCGACAGACCGGCGTCGCGAGCGTCACCGTTTATGGTTCGGGCCAGTATGCGATGCGTCTCTGGCTAGACCCGGCCAAGCTCGCCAACTTCAACGTGACGACAAAGGATGTCTACGATGCCGTTAAGCAGCAGAACACGGTGAATCCTTCCGGTCAGACCGGCGCGGAACCTGTTCCAGCGGGTCAGCAGATGACCTTTACCGTGCGTGCTCCCGGTCGTCTTGTGACAGAGGATCAGTTTGCCAATATTATCATTCGAGCTGACCGCAACGGTTCGGTCGTCCGAGTGAAGGATGTGGCCCGTGTGGAACTCGGAGCCCAGAGCTACAATCTCGCAGGCCGCTTCAATGGTCATGCAGCCACGATTGTTGCTGTCTACCAACTTCCGGGAAGCAACGCACTTCAGGTTGCCTCCAAGGCGCGCAAACTCATGAATTCCTATGTTTCCCAGTTCCCCGCAGGACTGAAGATGGAAACAGCTCTTGATACGACGCTCGCCGTGACGGCCAGTATGCACGATATTGTAAAGACCTTGGTCGAGGCGATGATCCTCGTGCTGATTGTTGTCTTTGTTTTCCTACAGAATTTTCGGGCAACACTTATTCCTGCCATTGCAGTCCCTGTTTCGCTGATTGGTACCTTTGCCTTCTTTCCTCTCTTTGGTTTCTCGCTGAATACGCTCTCGCTCTTTGGCCTCGTTTTGGCGATCGGTCTCGTTGTCGACGACGCGATCGTCGTTGTGGAGGCGGTTGAGAAGCATATTGAGGAGGGGCGCTCTCCTAAGGAGGCTGCCGCGAAGGCGATGGAGCAGGTGACGGGACCGCTTGTCGCCACGGCATTAATTCTTTCAGCCGTTTTCATTCCGACGGTCTTCCTGCCCGGCATCACCGGTGGACTCTACCAGCAGTTCGCCCTCACCATCTCGGTATCGGTCATTATCTCGACTTTTAACGCGCTCACCCTCAGTCCTGCCCTCTCGGCAATGCTCCTGCGCCCCCGAAAGGAGGTTGGTGGGCCGCTCGGCGCATTCTACCGCGGCTTTAATACCCTCTTCGATGCCGGTCGTAACAAGTACCTCGGTGCCTGCCGTTTCTTGATTCGCAAGTCCTTTGTCGCGGCACTTCTCCTTGTTGGAATGATCGCACTCTCTGGATTCTTTGGATCCAAACTTCCCGGATCCTTTGTTCCTGAGGAGGATAACGGCTACCTCTACGCCTTCTCCCAGTTGCCGAACGCCTCCTCCCAGCAGCGAACCGACGCCATATCCAAGCAGGTGGCCGGAATCATCGGAAAGATCCCGGGTGTTGATCACGTGACGACGATTGTTGGGTTCAACCTCCTCTCCGGTGTTCAGAACACCTACAGCGCGTTTTATTTTATCACCCTGAAGCCTTGGGATGAACGCAAAAAGCCTGGCCAGAATGCCTTCGGACTACTCAAGACCATCAACCAGCATATCTTTCCGGTTCCCGGAGCCATGAGTTTTGCTTTCTCACCACCGGCCATTCCAGGTGTCGGAACAGCGGGGGGAACCACCTTCATCCTGGAGGATCGCCTCGGGGTCGATCCGGATTTCCTTCCTCAGAATGTGCAGAAATTCATGAATGCCCTCAACAAGAGGCCTGAGGTAGCCATGGCAGGCACGACCTTCCTGCCGGCTGTGCCTCAAGTATCCATGGCGATTGATCCGGCGTTGTGCATGATGCTTGGGGTTGATTTGCACGAAGCTTACCAAACACTTCAGGCCTTCCTTGGTGGCACGCCGATCAATTACTTCAATCGCTTCAACCTGCAGTACTTTTGCTACATGCAGGCGGAGGGATCGACTCGCACCGATTTAAAGGGAGCTTCCCTCTTCTATGTCCGAAACAAGTTCGGGGATTCAGTGCCCCTCTCGAGCCTCCTGAATGTTAAGCAGATCACAGGGCCTGAGTTTGTCATGCGGTTCAACATGTATGACTGTGCCCAGATCATGGTTAATGGCGTCCCAGGGGTCAGTTCCGCTCAGATCATGAAGGTTCTTGAGGAGACCTTTAAGGAGACGATGCCTCCCGGCATGGGCTACGACTACTTCGGAATGTCATTTCAGGAGAAACTTGCAGCCCAAGGGATTCCTTCCGGTGCGATCTTCGCTCTCTCGCTGCTCTTTGTCTTCCTGATCCTTGCGGCGCAATACGAGAGCTGGTCGCTTCCGGCGGCGGTTCTTTTCAGCACGCCGATCGCGGTTTTCGGTGCTGTGGCCATGTTGTTTTTCCGAAAGATGGATAACGACGTCTATGCGCAGATTGGTCTGATCATGCTGATCGGTCTTGCGGCTAAGAATGCCATCCTGATCGTTGAATTTGCCAAAGAGGAGGTCGAGAAGGGACGATCAGTCATGGATGCTGCAATTGATGCCTGCAAGATTCGAATTCGACCGATCCTCATGACTGCTTTTGCCTTCATCCTGGGCTGCGTTCCGTTGGTGCTCGCCTCCGGCTCAGGCGCCGTCTCCCGCCAGATCCTTGGTTCGACAGTGGTCGGAGGAATGCTGGCCTCTACACTGATAGCGATCTTTGTCATCCCTGTCTGTTTTTCATGGTTTGAGAAGAAGAAGGTTGAAGGATTGAAGGATTGAAGGGCTTCTCTCTCCTAAAATCTCACATCGAATTACTCCTTGCCATCAGGTGAGGGGAGGCGCATAACAAGAGCTTCCATGGACAACACATCACCTATCCCCCAGTTTCCAATTCCTCCGATCTCCCGTAGATGGGCAATTGCCGGAGGCATTGCGATGATCCTGCTTGGTTTCTTCGCGCTGGGTGATCAGCTCGTCTCCACGGCAGCAGTTGCCACCTTCATTGGATTTATCCTGATGTTCGGTTGCGCTTTCCACCTGATCAAAGTCTTCACGACTGGGGACTGGAAGAGTCATCTTTGGTATGCATTGGTTTCTGTTGCCTACGCAGTCGCCGGATATGTCTTTATTGCCCATCCGTTCAAGGCCGCAATCGCTTTCACCCTCTTCCTTGGTTGGGCCATCCTGATCGGCGGTATCATGCGCATCTTCTTTGCGTTTAAAATGCGCCATCACCGTGGTGCCACCTGGATTCTCTTCAGCGCGGTGATTTCTATTATCCTTGGAGGTCTGATCATCTCCCAGTGGCCCGCCACGGGGCTCTACATGCTGGGCCTCTTCCTTGGCATTGAGTTGATCTTCGCTGGAGTTGGGTGGCTCGGACTTGGTCTCTCTTCCGAGAAGAAATAGATCTTTTTTAGAAAACTTTCCAGGAAACCGGACTGATTAGGTCGGGTTTTTCTTAGCGCCTTCCCGTTATGAGGCCTAATCCTTGAGCCAATCAGGCAGGGAGACATTGATTCTGGCGCGAAGTCTTCCCAGAAGACTGTAAAGTCCAAAGAAGGCACGGTTTACGTAGATCGTATCAGGTGAGCCTCGTTCTCCCTTCATGGTGCGCAGGTTGTCAGCCTTACGGTTCTCCTCTCCGAGATCGTAGATCGACTGAAGGAAAGCGGGATTTCCGAAATCGAATCTCTCTGAGCGAAAGGGGAGTGCCAGTAGATCGAGCCATGTTCTGCAGAGGGTCATGATTTGGGTGATTTCCTTGGCGGAGTCGGTCGTGATAATGACCTCCAGATCCCGAAGGGCCTCCTCTAGGAGGGCTGGATTTTTGGTCAAGTTGGGATCTAGAAATCGAAATTGCTTCCGATAAAACTCGTGGGTGATCTGCTTCGTGCAGCCGAAATCAAGCACACAGAGCTTGCCACCAGATACAAGGAAATTACCTGGATGCGGATCAGCGTGAAAGAGGTTAAGATCGTGAACCTGATGGCTGTAGAAATCCCACAGGGCTTGGCCGATGAGATCGCGTTCTTTCTGGGGGGCATCTCCATCGGCGAAGCGGTCGAGTTGCTGGCCCTCGACCCATCGCATGGTCAGGATGTGGCGGGAAGAAAGCTCCGGATGATACTCAGGAAACAGCAGGTTCGGAAGATGAGCCGAAGCTTTGGTAAGATGTAACGAGCGTTCCAACTCCAGTTCATAATCGGTCTCTTCCAAGAGACGTGTCTCGACCTCCCGGAAATACTTCTCCACGTCACTCTGCCTGAGTCCCAGGATCCTAAGGGCGATCGGCTTCACTACCCGAAGATCGCTCTTCAGGCTCTCGGCAACGCCCGGATACTGGACTTTCACGGCGTAATCCACCCCATTCCGTGAAGCTTTGTGGACTTGTCCGATCGAGGCGCCGTGAGCTGCCTCACGTCCGAAACTTTGAAAAATCTCCAGGGGTTCTTTGCCGAACTCTCGCCGGAATGTCCGCACCACAAGTGGGTAGGAGAGGGGAGGGACAGAATACTGCGCCTGCACGAACTGGTTTGCATAAGCCGGGGGAAGAAGATTTTTGTCGATACTGAGCATCTGCGCCAACTTGAGCGGGCCACCCTTTAGCTTACTGAAGGTGTCATAGATCGTAGAGGCGTTCTCCTCATCCAACTCCCGGGAGTGTGTTTCCAGCGAAGAATCACTTCCTCCAGCCAGCGCCCTCTTCCCATAATACTTAAGGTAATTGATCCCGACCTTGGCGCCCGTGCCTCCCAGCGCCGCCATGCGGCTGATCGGAGTGCTACGGATCGATTCCTGCGGTGCTGTTTTTGCCATCTTTCCGGTGACTTTGTTCTCCCGGGGTATGGCTGTTTTTTTCAACTCTTTCCCCCGAAGTGGGCGATCTGAGGAAGAAGGAAGCGGGCAAGATCAGCTGCCGAATCGATGGCCTGGGTGCGAAGCAGATCGAAGGCAAACTCGACGGTCTTCTCGATGAAGGCATCCGTCCGCTCGAATCCTTGGCTATCGTCCTTCAGGAAATACTCGAGAACGCTGCGCCAGTGAATGTAGAGCACCTCGGGGTAGAGATTTCCCAGCGCACCCCGGCGGGCGATCTCTCCGTGATCCATGCCCTGCTGGATGAGATCACCGGAAAAATCCTTGAAGCTGTTTTTCAGCCTATCAAGTGATGAAGGACGGCAGAGGAGGGTGAGTTTTCCAAAGCGCTGCTCCAGAAGGGAGCGGTGCTCCAAAGCCTCTCCGGTGAAGGCAAAGAGGAATGCAAGGTAGCGTTCCTTCGCCGAGAAGGAACTCCACTCCTTGCCAGCGGATACAGCATGGATGATTGATTCGATCCATGCTTTCCAAAAGTGCATTTCAACAGCATTCAAATTTGGAAAAGCCATGTAGAAATCCTTTTCTCCAATCCCGAGATCCTGACAAAAACGGTGAACCGAGACCGGGGCGTGACCCTCTTTTTGAAGGGTGGCCATGTAGGCCTCCGAAATCATGGCACGAAGATCATTTTTCTGACTGACCTTTGGTGCCTTTGGTGCCGCGGGTGTTTTTGAGGATTTCGTAGCCATGTTTTTGCTGATAGGATAGCAGATGATCCTTCATTTGGAAGGAACTGTTTTTTTCTATCATGGCTTGCACTCACTCAATGGGGAGGATAGAGATTTCTACTTGATGAGTTTTCCCCCTCTCATTGTCGAAATCCTTTCCCCCTCTTCTTCAAGAGGGATGAAGCTTTTTTTCCTGACTCTTCTCTGCATTATTGTCTCTGGCGCGGCCTGTAGAGCCTATTCACAGACCGAGGCCACACCCGAGGATATTTTCAAGGCTGGTGCGGCTGCATTCCAGTCAGGCAACTTCGATGAGGCCGCCAAGAAGTTTGAGGCTGTTCTGTCAGCGGGTCCCAGCGGTGAGGCTTTGGATACGATCCTTTTCACGCTTGCTTCGACGTATTTCAATCAGAAGAAATTTCCTAAAGCCGAGGAGTATTACAATAGGTCTGTCAAGGAGTTCCCTGATGGTAAGAACAAGACCAAGGCCCTGATTGCGATTTCACAGATTCAAATGCAGACAGGGCGCAAGGCCGAGGCTGAGCAGTCGCTTAAAAAAGCTTCCGAAGGAACTGGTGACCTTGCGGCCCGGGCCCGAATGGCCCAAGCCTCCATGCTTGCAGAAAGTGGAAAGCCCGTTGAGGCTGTTGCTGTCCTCCGTCCGATGATTGCTGGTGGGATCAAGGATGATCTCTCGGCGCAGGCTGCCATGGCCATCGTCGAGATCGAGTCAAAGCAAGGCAATCTGAACGAGGCGTTGAAGTTGTTGGACCAGCTTCAGGGTGCGGGCAACCTCATTGATAACCCCCTGCAGCTCGACATTCTTTCGGTTCGGATCGGTGATGCTCTGCTTGCCAAGGGGGAGCGACAGAAGGCACTCCGGATGTATGCGATCGTGCGGCCCAAGCAGGTTGTTTCGGATCTCCAGAAAAAGCGTATTGAGATGATCGACAAGACGATCAATGACAACACTGCTACCCTGCAGAAAAATCCCAAGGCCTTCATGGAGGTCAATGCCACCAATGTCCGTCTCAAGGAGGATCAGAAACAGCTCCAGTCGGTTCTTGAGCAGTTCGAGAAGCTTCCTGACACCGAGCTGCCCGTTCGCCTCCGCCAGGCCAAGGCCTACGACGAACTCGATCAGAAATGGGAGACCATCCTGATATGGGAAGGTCTTCTGGAGTCCTCCAAGGATCTGAAGGTCCGGGAGGATGCGCTCTTCAGCATCGCTGCCGCCTACTGTTCTCTTGGAAGGGCTGAGGACGCCGTCCCAGCCTTGGACCGGTACCTTGCAGCGTATCCCTCAGGGAAATACGCCGCTCAGACGGATTACCTCAAGGGGGCACTGGCCCTCGAAGCCGGCGATTTCAAAGGGGCCGAAACCATGTTCGGTACCCGTAACGAGAAAGTGACTTCTCCCGAGTTGGCGGCCGACATGCAGTTCCTGCTCGCGAATGCAAAATTTGCACAGGCGATCGATCCCAAGACTCCGAATCCGGATAAATATAAGGAGGCGATCAAGGATTATCAAAAATACATCACCAAGTTTCCCACCGGGAAATTTGCAGAGGAGAGCACTTACCGCATACCGCTCTGCTCGTTTCAGTTGGGTGACTATGGTAAGGCACTGGAGGGATTCCAGAGCTACGTGAAGAAATTCCCCAAGGGGACGTTCATCGGTGATTCCGATTATCGCATCGCGCTCTGTTATCAGGCAGCAAACAAACACGATGACGTGATCAGATTGTGTGATGAGTGGGTAAAGCATCACGAGGGGGAGGTGATGCAGGCGGAGATCCTCGCGCTCAAGGGAGATGCCTATGACAAGAAGGGGATGCCGGCTGAGTCGGCTGCTGCCTTTCGCGCCTCGGTGAACTTTGCTGATAACGACGACCTCCTCAAGTACTCACTCCTCCAAGCCAACACCCAATATCAGTTACTAAACCGCTGGGATGACATTGCGGAGATGTTCAACCGCTTTATCGAACGTCATCCAAAGCATCCGGCTGTGGTGGCCGCAGTTTTTTGGGTTTCCAAGGCCAAGATCAAGCAGGGGAAGCCCGAAGAGGCGAAGAAGTATCTTGCTGATAACATTCTAAAGAACATTGATGATCGTCAGCAGGATGCGGTCGAGCAACTCCTGACCCAGCTTGCCCAGACCTGTGCCAAAAGACCGCGCCGTTCGTTGATTGCCATTCAGAATGCTTCCCCTCAACAGGAATCCACAGCCAATGCTCCCGCTGATGCGCAGGTCTCGCCGACGCCGCGGCCATCCCCGACTCCCCCTCCTCCCTACGATGCCGATGCGGACTTTGCCAAGTACCTGAGCGAGTCGAATACAGGGAATACACCACTTGCCAAAGCCCGCATGCGCTTTGCCCTGGCTCAACTTGCCGGATACACCAAGAAACCGGACCGTCAGAAGGAGCTGATGGCCTCCATCTACAAAGACTTCCCCGCCGACAAACTCAGTGCCATGCTCCTCTCCGAATGCGGCCAGATTGCCCTTGATCGGGGCGATGTGGACAAGGCAGAGACCTTCTTCAAGGAGTTCATGACTTCGTTCCCTAAGAGCGACTTGCTCGAGTATGCCTACTGCGGCATGGGACAGGTGTCGCTCGCGAGGAACCAACCCGACGAGGCCATCAAGTGGTTTGACGATGCCGTGAACAAGGCCTTTGCAGACGCCACGCTTGCTCAGGTGACGTATGGGAAAGGAAAGGCTCTTCTTGCCAAAGGAAAGTTCGATGAGGCCAAGAAAGTCTTTGAGCAGGTCGCCTCCACCAAAGATTGGCGTGGTGAGATCACCGCCAAGGCGCTGATGTCTCTGGGGGACCTAGAGGAAAAACGAGGCAAGCCCGATGCAGCCATCCAGTACTACCAGCGCGTTTACGTGGCCTACCAGCGCTATCCATCTGTGGTGATTCCTGCCTACCTTAAGGCGGCTGACGCCTTCATCAAACTCAACAAACCCGAGGATGCCGCCAAGGATCTCAAGGATATGCTCTCGAAACCACGCCTAGCGGCTTCCCCTCTCGCGGAGGAAGCACGGAAAAAACTGGATGCTCTTCCAGCACTGCCTGTTCAGTCCGTTCAGCCCGGTTCATCCTCCCAGCCATCTGCCCCATCACCTTCCAAATCATGAGTGCCCGTTCCTTGACTCACTCGATCCTCTTCTGTGGGGTGGCTCTCTTAGCGGGAATCCTCCGGGCCGAGGATATCACGACAGCCGACGGTCAGACCTACACCAACTCGACTATCAGGCGTTCGGGGGAGTTACTCATGATCAAGGTGACCATGGAGGGGAGCACTAGTTCCATTGAAATGGGGCTGCCTCTGACACGGATCATCAAAGTCAGCTTTGCCGAACCTCCCGAGCTCGCTAAGGTCTTGTCCGCCGCCAGCAAGGGGAACGCCGCAGAAGTACTGTCGCTCACCGGAGACTATGTCTCTCAGCAAGCAGATATGAAGGATGTGCCTGGATCGTGGTGGCCTGAGATGGCGAGAGTCCGTCTTCTGGCACTAGCCGCATCGGGCAAGGATGCAGACTGTGCCGATCTTGCTCGCCAGATCGGAGTGCTTAAGTCGCCGGAAGCTGATTCCTTATCCCGTGCAGGGACGCTCTTCGCCCCACTGGCTACCGGTGATCTTGAGGCTGTTATCGTCGGGGCCAAGGCCTTGCCCCGAGTCAATGGTGATCAGGGGTCTGCTCTTGCTCAACTCGCCTTGGGACGGGCCTTGTTCCTGAAACAAGACTACGTTCGTGCTCTTCTCCGTGCTTTCCTTACCATCAAGGTCTTTTATCCCTCGGTGGCACTGCTACAGCCGCCGGCTCTTGCCGGTGCTGCGGAGTCTTATATCGGTCTCAAGGACGTTAAGCGCGCCACGCAATGCTACGCTCAGATTGCGAAGGAATGGCCCGACTCGCCACAGGCTGCCGAGGCCAAAAAAAAGTTGGCATCTCTTTCTCAGCCTTGATTTCAAGATTACCATCCCTAACTTAACAAACCATCCAGCATCCCAACCCATGAACATCCGTCGTCCTCACCTCCTGTTGCTCCTGACTGCTTTCCTCTGCCTTGGCACAGCCATTGCATCCGCTGAGGAATCTTCCAAAAAAGATCCTAAAGCTGCCCACAGCAAATCGTTGCTTGAGACTCTTGTGGAGGGTGGTTGGGTGATGTTCCCGATTGGAATCATGTCCGTGCTGACCGTCTATCTCTCCACTGACGGCATCAAGAACACCTCGATCAAGAAGACATCGCCTCCCGCCTACGAGGCCGAAGTGAAACGCCTTTTCCAGCAAGGGGATTATGTGGGTGCCTATACCTTCTGTCGCGATAACAAATCCCCATTGACCAATGTCCTTCGTGTCGGCATTTCCCTGCTCGGTGATGGAAAGACGATGATGGAAGAGGGAATGATCTCCGAGATGCATAAGGAGAGTGCCGCCATGGGAACCCAGATTAACTACCTCTCCGTCATCGGTGTCGTGACGCCGATGATCGGTCTGCTCGGTACTGTGACCGGAATGATCAAGGCCTTTAGTACGCTCGGCTCCTCCGGTATTGGTGATCCGGCGAGTCTCTCCGGGGCCATCGGTGAGGTGCTCGTCGCCACGGCGAGCGGTCTGGTGATCGCGATTCCCGCCTTCGGTATGTTTTATTTTTTGAGGAGTCGCTCCACCACGGCGATGCATCACATTCAGGACATCCTCAACGTGCTCTTCCGCAAGATGCCTTATGAGTATTTGGAGGGTGTCCACATCAGCGGTGAGGAAATCTACGCAAACACGCCGAACTGGCTGGTTGTCGCTACGGAGGAAGTAACGACTAATGAGGGGGCTCCCGTCGTCGAAGAGGATAAAACCAGCGTCGGGCAGTAACTCCCTCTCACCCCCCAACCGATAACGAACCATGGCAGGAGGAGGAGGACTAGAGAAGGGCGAGCCTGATTTTCAGATCGCCCCAATGGTGGATGTCCTGCTGGTCATCCTGATTTTCTTCATGGTGATCACCTCGACCCAAGTCTTGAACGTCGATAAGTCGATCAAGCTACCGATTGCGGCGGAGGCCGCCAAGAAGGATGACTCCCGCTCAGAGGGGATCGTCAATGTCCGTTGGGACCCGGAAGCGAACCGGAGTGTTTTTAATTTTAAGGATCGCATCTACACCAAGGGGTCTGAGCTTGTGGAGCCTTTCAAGGAGGCTAAGGCGTACGGAGATAAAATGGCTGCTTCCAAGCCGGGCCAGAACCCCGAGTTTCGCATCGTGATCCGAGGCGACCGTGATGTGCCGGCACTCTTTGTCTCCCAGGCGATGAATGCTGCGGCCGAGGCCAGCATTTCGGACATCTCCTTCTCCGCAATGAACCACGACTGAGTTCCGACCCATGAAATCATTTGTCAACGAAGATGACGGGACAATGGGCTTCCAGATCGCCCCAATGGTCGACGTGGTTTTCGTGATCATGCTCTTCTTCATGGTTATGGCTGGGGCGGTCAAGGTGGAGAACGAACTCTCCACCAAGCTCCCTGGGTCTGCGGAATCCTCTTCGGCAACCGAGTTCAACGACGAGATCATCATCTCCATTTCCGACGAGGGGGAGGTATCGCTGAACGACGACCCCTGCGACTCCATCACGAGCGCCGATCTTCCCCAACTCCGAGCCACCCTAATGCGCTTGAAAGAGAACGCGGACAATGCTCACCAACCCGCCATTGTCACCATTGTCAGCGATGCCCATGCGAAGTACAGCCGCACGATTGATGTCCTTAATGCACTGGCGGCAGCCAAGATCAGCAATGTGACCTTCAACGTGGACGATGAGTAATCCTAAATCACACAACGAGGCCCCTCCCTCCGGGCCCCAAGACTCCCATGAACATCATGAGCATCAAGGGTTGCCTGAGACTCATTCTGATCATGCACCTCACACCGCCCCGGCAGAGCCTCATCCGATCAAGAAGAATGTCTGGGAGCGGTGGATGGCCTGGAGTGGCAGTTTCTTCGTTCTTAGCCTCCTGCTGCACATTATCCTGATCGGCGGTGCCACACTGCTGGTGGTGCAGGTGGTTCAGTCTCGCAAGGAGAAGATGAAGTTCACGGCACCACCGCCAAGCCCAGCGGCTGCCGCCGAGCACAAAGTGAAACCCTCGAAGAAAGCGGCCGCGGCACCCGCGCTTTCCAAGCGGATCACCTCGACCGCGGCGAATGTTTCCATAGTTCTCCCTGCCATGGAGATGAACTCGACCGGAACCGACGTCATGGCCTCTGTCATGAGTGAACTCGGCGCCTCTGGGCTTGGGAATGGAGTCGGTGGAGGGGGCTCGGGCATGGCCTCCATGCCGCTGGCTGGCCTCACAGCCTTTGGGTTTAAGGGGAGTGGAGCAGGAGGCTTGGTTGGCCATATCTTCGACCTGAAGCAGACAAAGGATCACCAACCCACAGAGATCAAGGATGATGGTCTTTTTAAGGACCCTCATTTTGCTGATGATAAAGACAACCCGGATAGGTGGTTTTCCGTATTTAGAGAATGCCAAAATGATCCTTCCAAGAACAAAAATCTCGCAGATGGAGTCTTGGGTGAGGCCAAGGTGATCAATGAATTTCTCTCCAAGGGGTGGGATAGAAGCGTGTTTGAAAAATTTTACGAATCTCCTGATCCGGTAACGGCCTATCAGTTCTGTATTTTTAATTCCGGACAACAAGCTGCCTTAAAGGCATTCGGCGTGGATAACCAGATGAAGAAGAATCACCTGTTGATCCACTACAAGGGGAAGGTTATTGCACCTCGAGATGGTACTTTCCGCTTTATCGTCTATATGGGGAATGGCTCTTTGGGTATTCGATTTGGTGAGGAGGTTGTCTTTGGTTCATTTAAAGGGCTGATTAACCGTAGTTCTTTTAAGAAAGATCCCCCGGATAAAAACCGTATCTATCCGGGGTGGGCTGCGGCAGTTGGTCCCTGGTTCGATGTGCAAGCGGGCAAGAAGTATCCCATGGACGTTCTCATGGTGGTGGGGGGAGAAAAACTTAGCGATGGGGGGTTCGATTGTATCGTTCAGATGCAGGAAAAAGACCCTCCCACGCCTTATCTTCCTTCGGAGTTTCAGTGGTTTACCAAGCAGGGTCTTCAATATCAGACCCCGAAGTCTCCATGGCATGATCTGATCTGGTATCGATACCCTCTCTTTGTGATGAAACAAGATTTGCCTAAACCACCCGCATTTGTAATGCCTAACTACTCAATGCCCAATTATCCATCGACACCCTATGGTGCGAGTCTTCTGCAACGGTTCAAAGATGCTGGTCCGGTCCCGAAATTTCCTGATTTTGCTCCCGATCCGCTGGTCTTTCCCGGAGTGAAATAGGGTAATAAACACAAGGTCGTACTCCACCTTGTTTCCTTATCTCAAAGCTGCTTCTTGACGCTTGAGGCACTCCTTCTCTAGCGTTTCCCTTTCGGATGAGAAAATCAGTAACCATGTCTGTCCCTTTTAGGATGCTTTTCAATGGGGTGTCGGCTCTCTTGCTAACACTTATTCCTGTGAATCTTCATGCAGAGTCCGAGGGACTCGTGAAGTCGGAGGCTATCACGAATACGCTGATTTCATTTGGAACGGCCGCAGACCACCTTGCTGTGGCTGATGAGCTCGTCTTCTCGGGTGACTCTGAGAAGGCGATCACGACCTACCGCTTTATTGCCAAAACCTACCCCAAGAGCAAGGAGGCTCCCGAGGCCCAGTTCAAGCTGGCCAAGCAGCTCAACAAGAAGGGGAACTTCGAAGCTGCTTTCAAGGAATACCAGACCCTTCTCCAGAAATATCCGCAGACTCCGAACTTCGAAGAATCGGTTGCCGACGAGATCAATATCGCCAATGAATTCTTGAAGGGGATGAAGGTGAAGTTCCTCGGGATCCCCATGGTTCCCTCGATGGAGAAAGCCGAGGAAATGTACCTAGCGATCCTCAAGGTGTCGCCCTACAGCAAGCATGCTGCAATCACTCAGTTCAATCTCGGCCTAGCCCTCCAGAAACAAGGTAAGGCTCAGGACGCGATTACCGCTTACCAGAAGGTCCTCGATAAATACCCCAACAGCGCAGCCTGTGATTCCGCTGCCTACCAGGTCGGCTATGTCTACCAGCAACTCGGGATGACGGGAAAGTCGCAGGATCTTTCCGCGCTCAAAGAGGCTCAGAACAATTACCAGGATTTTCTTCTTCAATATCCCAATAGTGAGAAGGTTCAGCAAGCCGGTCAAAACATGAAGAAAATGCTCTCCAAGGAGTCCGTTGACACCCTGCGAGTGGCCCGGTTCTACGACTTCAACAAGGATTTCAAGGCATCCGCGATCTATTACAATGATGTCATCCGCCGCTTTCCCCAGAGCGAGGAGGCGACTGAGGCGAAGAGTCGTCTGGATGAACTCAAGGCCCTGTACGGTGAGGATTCTCTTCGCGTGGGACAGGAGCGTCCTGAGAATGGAGAGCGTCTTGCCGAGCGCCGCCGTCTTCAGGCTCAGGTCGAGTCGATGGCCCTTGCGAATTATAACGGACCGCCGAAAAAGGATTTTGTCCCCGAGGAAGCGCAGCTGCCCCGTCCTCAGATGAAGGGTGATTTGAGGGATACAAAACCTATTCCACTGCAAGAACCACCGGTTCAGACACCACAGCAAAAGACTCCTCTTGCCCCATGATGACAAACCTTCGGATCCTTCTCGTCTTGCCTCTGTTCCTAGCGCTTGAAGGATGCGGATACCATCTTGGGGAGATCAAGCCAACGCCGATGAGGCGCGTCTCGACACTCGCGGTGAATACCTTCAAGAACTCAACGCTCATTCCCAGACTCGAGGCCCAGACGGCGGATGCTGTCGTGAAGCAGTTCCAGAAAGACGGCACCTATCAGATCGAATCCGCAGACAGGGCCGACGCCATCGTTGAGGGTATTATTCTGAGTGTGGAGAAGCAACCGATGCGCGTCTTCTCAAGCAATGTGCTGCAGACCTCGGAGTTCGAGCTCACGGTGAAGGTCAGCTATCGCGTCATCGACCGCGTGTCGGGTGTCGAGTTGGTGAAAGGGAAGGCCATTGGTGTGACTCCCTTCTTCACCGAATCTGATCTCGTCAACTCCGACTTGGTTACTACTCAGAACATGAATTATCCGATTGCTGCCCAGCGCATGGCCGTCAGTCTGGTAAGCCAAGTTTCCGAGGGATGGTAACGTAAAAAAAGCTGAAAAGCTGAAACTTGAAACCTGAAAACTCAGAGTCCGGGAATGAATCGGGGTTGCCACCCCTGACGCTTGTTGCCACGCCGATCGGCAATCTCGGCGACCTCACGTTGAGGGCAATCGAATCATTGCGTTGCTGTGATGGAGTGATTGCTGAGGATACCCGTCGCAGTTCCCAACTTCTGGCTCATCTGGAGATTCGAAAGCCCCTGATTAGTTTCCATGAACATAATGAGGAGAGACGTCTTCCTGAATTGATTTCCCGCCTCAGGGGGGGTGAGAAATTCTGTCTGGTCACCGATGCAGGAACCCCTTCGGTGAGTGATCCGGGATTTCGCCTTGTCAGGGAATGCATTAAGGAACGCGTGGAATACACCGTTCTTCCCGGTCCCAGTGCTGTCACGACGGCGCTGGTCGCTAGTGGTCTCCCCCCTGTGCCTTTTCACTTCGGCGGTTTCCTTCCCTCGTCTGGATCAGGAAGACGATCGGAACTCCGCAGGGCCCTAGGCCTCGGCATGACAGGAATCTATTTTGAATCCCCTCATCGCTTGGGGGCCTGTCTTGCCGATCTCTCGCTCTTGTCTCCAGAAAGTCGTCTCTGTGTTGCTCGGGAACTCTCCAAGATCCATGAGGAATACCGTCATGGACGACCTGCTGAACTTGCCGCCCACTATGCTGAAAACCCGCCCCGGGGAGAGATCACCCTAGTCATCCATCCTTCCGAAGAAAGCGCAGATGTGCCTAGGGTAGAGAAGCGTAAAAAGAGCTATTCCGAAAAGACACCCATTCCTCGGAACTTTTCGTAGCGTTCTTCCAGAAGCTTTTTCATCGGGATCTCTTTTAATGCCGTAATGGCTGCTGCAATCGTCTCGGTAACTGTCGCATAGATGAGCAAAGGGTCACGATGTGCTCCTCCCAAAGGTTCGGGCAGAACACCATCGACCAAACCGAACTCCTGAAGATCATCGGCGGTAAGTTTCAGAGCCGCTGCTGCCTCCGGAGCGTGCTTGCGATGCTTCCAGAGGATGGCGGCGCATCCTTCCGGTGAGATGACAGAGTAGTAGGAGTTCTCCAGCATGAGGACCCTGTCCGCCACACCGATGCCAAGAGCCCCGCCGCTGCCGCCCTCGCCGATCACAAGGGAGATGATCTGTGTCTTCAGGGACATCATTTCTCTGAGATTGACGGCGATTGCCTCGGCAATGTGCCGCTCCTCAGCACCGATTCCAGGATAAGCACCAGGCGTATCAATGAAACAAACGACAGGCAGTGAGAATTTTTCCGCCATTCTCATGAGGCGAAGGGCCTTGCGGTATCCCTCCGGGTGAGGACTTCCAAAATTTCGAAGGACATTCTCCTTCACGTCGCGTCCCTTCTGCTGACCGATGATCACACAACGGTGGCCTCCGATGCGTCCGATACCTGCCGGCATAGCCTTGTCATCACCGAAGAATCGGTCGCCGTGGAGTTCCACAAAGTCGCTCACGCAGGCGGCGACATAATCCAGGAAATAAGGACGAGTCGGGTGTCGTGCGATTTGCACACGTTGCCAGGGGGTAAGGTTACCATAAAGAGCTTTACGCTGTTTCTCCAGGTCCTCACGAGCAGCCACCAGCAGGGGGTCCTCGGAGCGGCGCGTCTCGGCGAGATCTGCAACACGGCGTTCTAGGTCGGCAATGGGGAGCTCAAAGTCGAGGGGTTGGATATTCATGGAATCAAGGAGTTGGCTTCAGTGAAAAAAGGGTCAGTGGATAATGACCGGAGTATTTCGAGAGACGAGAGGAAAGATTTCCAGGAGATCCTCCTTGGAAAGTATATATCCCGGTGGGAGGGGGAGAGGGGAGGTTGTCGGCGAGGGGGAGCTATTCGGGCTCTGAGATGTCTGAGCAGGCGGTGGCGTTACCGGCGTCGGCGCCGGAACTGGCACTGAAATCTCAACCCCGACGATGGAGGAATTTCCGGCAAGAAGGATGATTCGTTCGCTTTGGGCATAAGCCTTGTCTCCGAAAGCAACCCTTTTGTTTCCTGCGTTGGCAAGTTTGTCGAGGATCTTGGTGGTCAATGCGGGGACGGCCTTCGTGGGTGCTGAAGGCGAGGAGAGGAGGGGGTATTCCTTCACCAGGATTCCATTATCGAGAAGTGTCAGGCTCTTCGCTTTGCGGTCGAGTTCCAACGATGTTTTCAGCGAAGGGATGACAAGTTGCTGGCCGATCTGGAGGTTGATACTGGACAGGTTATTGGCTTTTTGGATCAATTCGGCATTCGATTTTTGCTTGGAGGCGATCTTGGCAAGCGAATCCCCTTTGACAACGGTGTAGGTGATCACCTCGGGATTTCCAGAGGACTGGAACAGTAGGATCAAGTTTGCCCCACCTAGCTCCATCCGTGCTTCCTTCATAAGTGGGGACTGGGGATGGGAGTCGATCCAAGTCTTCAATCCGTCACGCGCACCGACATTATCACCGCTTGCCCGGAGTGATTTCAGGCACTGGAGTTCATGGGCTCCAGGATCAGGAGTGGGGGTAGGGGTTGCTGCGATGGCTGCGGCCTTCTCTTTCTTCTCCAAGCGACTCGGCTTGATAAAGAGTTGGTAGCCGAAATAGCCGGCTGAGCCGAAAATCATTAAGCCGAGAAGAAGAAGGGTAATGGTTTTGAATGTTCGCATGTGATAATTGTTTGTTTCTGAGGTTCCTCAGAGAAGACCGCACCGTTTCCATTCCGCAAGGTTATTGCCGGCGGAACGTTGGATGAGGTCCATGGTAAATTTCATCAGGCAGACCTCCCATCCCTCGTCAACGCCCTCAATCAGGGTATCCACGGGATCGTCATCGCGCCGAAGTTGCTGCATCAGTCGTTCAAGAAGGTCATCCTTGGATTCCCTGAGGATACTCTCCGAAAAGTCGGTCTTTCGGAGGGAGAATCCGTAGCGGAGAAAATGGAGATCTTTTTGCTCTTCCATCCACCCTGCGAAGTCGCGTGCCTTCTCCCCGAAACCCTCCAGAAGCAACTTGCTGACGTAGTGGGGCGCGAGAATCTTGGGTCGTTCAGCATGGATCATTCCCTGACGGAGGCGAACCGTTCCGACTTCGTCCATCGGTTCGGTGACGAGTCTGAACCGAAAACTGGTCTGTCCATAGGTTTCGATCGCCGTACTGGGAGCCACCAACACACGGGTGTTTTCCATCGCATAATTAAAATCATCTGCCTTGATCATCAATCTGTCGATTATTGTAGGGCTTGATGGATAAAAGGTCAAAAGAACGATGCCCCGGAAGCGGGGATTTACTCTGTTTCAATCAGCGCATCATTTGACACACTCCGCTTTTCGGGTTTCCATAAGCGGGTGAAACATCTTCTTCTTATTTTACTGCTTCCGTTCGTTTTCCTGGGAGGTTGCGCCCAAATGAATCTGCGGACTGTCTATGATCAACCCGCCTACAAGCCCAAGGATCCCTCCAAGGTCGTGGTCAAGGTCTCCCTCTCCAAGCAGATGGTCTACGTCATGGAAGGAAACCGTCCTCTCCTTGTAACGGCTTGCTGCGTTGGCATGCCATCCAAACCCACCCCTAAAGGAAACCTCTGTGTCACCCGGAAGGAGCGAAATAAGCGTTCAGGAAGTTATGGATTTGCCGTGATGAGAGATGCCATCATTCCTTGTGAAGCATGCAGTGCCAAGGGCCGGTATGTCGGTTATCCGATGCCCTATTGGGTTGAGTTCGCCCCGGGCTATGGTTTTCACCAAGGATGGGTTTGGCCTACGCCCAAGACGCACGGTTGCATCCGCCTCCATGCCAATGATGCTGGAGATTTCTGGGAGCTGACCCGAGTTGGTACACCTGTGCGGATCGCCAACAGTCAGCCTGAGGATGTAACTTTAGGCGCCAAGACTACTCGCCCACAGGATTATAACGACCCAGACCTCCCGAATGCAGAAATGACTTCGCCCAGTTATTTCCAAAAAATCAAGGCTGCGGTCTTGCAATAGGAATAGATTTTGAGCATTCCTCCTGCAACCTCTGCGAAAGTGAATCTTCGGACACCGGAGGTGATGGCGAAGGTTCAGGAGCAGGTGGAGCATCATTATTACAGCAGTCTTGTTGAGAGGGTTCGATCGGAGGGTTCCGTCCTGACCGCCGGGAAGACGATCCTCCGGTTGGCGAAGCAGTTCGGATTCTGTTATGGAGTTGAGAGGGCCATTGATCTGGCCTACGCCGCCCGGAAGGTCTTTCCCGATGCTCGCCTCTTCCTGATTGGCGAGATTATTCACAATCCCGAAGTGAATGCCCAGATCGCGGCTCTGGGCATTAGAAATCTTCTCGATGAGTCGGGACGCCCTCATGTCGAGGATCTGGGACCGGATGATGTCGTGATTGTGCCCGCCTTCGGAACGACCGTCTCTCTTGTTGAAGAAATCAAGCGCCATGGATGTCGGATCGTCGATACCACCTGTGGCGACGTCATGAGTGTCTGGAAGAGGGTCAGGCAGAATGCCACCGAGAAGGTCACTTCCATCATCCATGGCAAGGCCTCGCATGAGGAGACGCGCGCGACAGCCTCGCGTGCCCTAGGCAACGGCAACGGACATTATCTGATCGTCCTGAATCTTCAAGAGACCGACCGTGTCTGCGACTACATTTTGGGTAAAGTTAGCAAGGAGAAGTTTCCTCATGAATTCGAGGGAAGGTTCTCCACGGGATTCGACCCAGACCTGCATCTCCAACGCATCGGTGTCGCCAACCAAACCACCATGCTTAGGGAAGAGACTAAAGCGGTGCAGAGAAAACTCAAGGAGGCCATCACTCTGCGTGATGGTAGTGATGCGAACTTCCGACTCTTCGATACGATCTGCGGTGCCACTCAGGAGCGACAGGATGCCCTGAAGGAACTGTTACTCCAGCCTCTCGATCTGCTGCTCGTCGTTGGTGGGTATAACAGCTCCAATACAACCCATCTCGCCGAGATGGGTGAGCAGCTCGTGCCAACCTATTTCATCCGGAATCAAGAGTGTCTTGAGAAGAAAAACTTGATCCGTCACTTCGATCTGCATCAGAAGAAGGAAATCTCTTCTGAAGTCTCCTGGCTTCCCGAAGTGGGTCTTCCTGCTCGGATAGCAATCACGGCGGGTGCTTCCTGTCCGAATAACCTGATCGAGGAGGTGATGCTCCGGGTGCTGAGCCTTCGCGGCGAAATTGTTCCTAGTGCCTGAAATTAAGAAAGTATCGCGCTAAGGTACAGAGGTGCAGAGACTTAAAAAACTGGTGAGATGGTTGATATGAAAGATTTAGCTCAATTCCTCTCAGCGATCGCAGCGCCTCTGCGCGAGTAATTTTTTCTGTTCCCATGATCTTGACAGCCCAACAGATGAAAACAGCTGAGGAACTGGCTTTTCAGAACGGAACGACTCCCGAGGGACTCATGGAGATCGCAGGTGAGGGGATTGCAAGATGCATAGGCCAGTTCTTTCCTCATCCCGGCACCGCAGTGCTCTATTGCGGAAAGCGACATAACGGTGGCGATGCCCTTATTGTGGCCCATCTTTTGAATAGGGCCGGATGGAGTATCATTCTTCGGGTCGCTTCCTCAGCTTCAGAATTGGCTCCACTGACCCGTCATCAATTGGATCGCCTGAATCAGCTCGAGGGAGTACTTGTCGCGGATACCTTTCCGAAGATCAGTGGTCCGCTTTTACTGCTGGATGGATTGCTGGGCATTGGTTTTTCCGGAGCTCCGCACGGCTCAATCCAGGAGCTGATCATTGAGATGAACGCTCTGCGCAGAAATTCGGGAGGCTATACTGTCGCTGTGGATCTTCCTTCCGGTCTGGATGCCACAACCGGAGAGATGCCCGGAGAGAGTGTGCAGGCCGATCTGACTATCACACTGGGTGCTGTGAAAACAGGACTTGTTGCTGATGCTGCCACGGCTGTTGTGGGTCGTCTCGCGTTGGTTGAGTTGCCCGGAGTTCTGATAGAAAGCGGTGATTCTGCCAGTATTTCCACAGCACTTTCGCTCAGGGGGCTTCTCCCAATTCGTGACTATGACTCTTACAAGGGGACCTACGGACATATCGGTATCCTAGCCGGATCGAGTGGTTTCTTGGGTGCCGCACGGCTTTGCTCCTCTGCTGCAGTCCATGCCGGTGGCGGACTGGTGACTCTTTATGCTCTGCCGGACTTTCACGATCTGCTTGCTTCTACCTGCATTCCGGAGGTGATGGTCCAGCGGATAGCCTCCTACAGCGACATCCCAATCAATCAACTGGATGTTCTGGCCCTTGGGCCCGGCCTCGGACCAGAGCATCATGAGGAGTTGCGCGGCCTTGTCCGTGACTGCCGGATTCCCTGCGTGGTCGATGCCGAAGCGCTCAATGCAGTTGCTATCGATCCTTCGCTGCTCTCTCAGTGCGTCGCTCCCCGTCTACTAACGCCCCACCCAGGTGAGATGGAGCGTCTTTCTCCCCGCGATGGGAGAACACGCAGGGATTGGACAACGGATTTTACACAAAAATATCCGGTAACGCTCCTGCTCAAGGGGGCCAGAACGATTATTGCGGAGAGAGGAGCTCCAGTCATCTTCAACAGCACGGGCAACCCGGGCA